>MTLC01000072.1_pt2 | contig 126617 bp, 108 predicted proteins | sample 1982451 | NCBI WGS metagenome assembly MTLC01 (sample SAMN05710165, study PRJNA340218) | biofilm metagenome | isolation source: sample SPH anode biofilm adapted to +100 mV | place: USA | collected 2012-02-03
TGGGAACCCTGCAGACCCTGGGCGAGATCGCCGCATTCCTCGGCAGCAACAGTGCCACTACCGTTGCCGCCGCAGTCGCGGCGCCGGTCAGTGCCCCCGTTGCAGTCTCCCCTGCCCTGGCCGCCGCGCCAGCAATCCGACGCAGCGGTGTCGTCCCTGTCCCGCTGCCGGAAGAGGGCATCAGCGAGGCCATTCCGCTGGCTAATGCCGAATTCTGGATCACCGACGACGGCTCCCCCTTTACGGCCGAGCTCTACACGGTCCTGCAGGAGCGTGGGCTGACGATCCGCATGGTTCGCCCCCAAGCAATGGTCCGCCCCCCGGAGATGCTTGCGGGCCTGGTGATCACTGCCCCCCTTGGCGGCACCGATGACCAGTTCCTGGAGCATGCCTTCATGCTCATGAAAAGCGCGGGGCCATCGCTGCGACGCGCCGCAGAGGCAGGCGGAGCACTCCTGGCCACGGTATCGCGCCTGGACGGGAGCTTTGGCTGCGACATGGGCACCTTCATTGCCGATCCCCTCTCCGGCGGGCTGGCCGGTCTCTCAAAGACAGCCGGGCACGAGTGGCCCGAAGTGGTCACCAAAACCGTCGATCTCGGCTCGTTCGCCGACCCGGCAGCCATGTGCCGCGATCTTGCCGCAGAGCTCTTCAGGCCCGGCAGCAGCGAGATCGGCCTCAGCCAGTCGGGACGGATCGGCCTCAGGCTGCTCGATCTCTCCCCGCCACCCACGGATGCCCTCCCGCTTGCAGAAGGAGATCTGGTGGTGATAACCGGTGGCGGCCGCGGGGTCACGGCAGCGGCGGCCCTTGCCCTTGCCGGGGCCTGCCGGCCTTTTCTCGTCCTGCTCGGAAGAAGCAAGGGACCCGAGCCCGAGCCGGATTGGCTCGCCCGCACCACGGACGAGTCCCGCATCAAACGAGCCCTGCTCGACCATGCCAATAAAAAGCTTCATCCCAAGGAGATCGAGGAGCGCTACCAGCAGGTCATTGCCGGACGGGAACTCCGCACCACCCTCGACAGGATCGCCGCGGTCGGGGGAAAGGCGATCTACCGGCCGGTGGATATCCGCAATGGCGCAGAGGTCAAGGCGCTGCTCACCGAATTGCAGCAGCAGCACGGGCCGCTCAAGGGGATCGTCCACGGTGCCGGGGTCCTTGCCGACCGTCTGATCGTAGACAAGACCCGCGAGCAGTTCCGCCAGGTCTACGCCACAAAGGTGTCCGGCCTCCGATCCCTGCTCGCAGCGGCCGGCGACCAGCTCCGGGTCCTGGCCCTCTTCTCCTCCACCACCGGACGGTTCGGTCGCACCGGCCAGGTTGACTACGCCGTTGCAAACGAGGTCCTCAACAAACTTGCCCAGGAAGAGGCGCGCCACCGCCCTGCCTGCCGGGTCGTCAGCATCAACTGGGGACCGTGGGACGGCGGCATGGTCACCCCCTCGCTGAAAAAGGTCTTTGCCGGCGAAGGGATCGGCCTCATCGGGCTTGCCGAGGGTGGCGCCTTCCTCGTCGGTGAACTTGCCGACGCTGACGCGCCGGTGGAAATCGTCGCACTGGCCGAGACACCGGAAACGGCACGCACTGCCACGTCGGCTGCCCAGTCCAGGCCGCTCACCGCGACCTTCGAGCGGACCATGTCCATCGACGAGTATCCGTTCCTCCGTTCCCACGTGCTGGACGGCAAAGCGGTCCTCCCCATGGCCATGATCATCGAATGGCTGGCCCACGGCGCACTGCACGGCAATCCCGGCCTCCATTTCCACGGCTTCAACGATCTGCGCATCTGCAAGGGGGTCGTCTTCGAGCAGGAAACCCCCTGCACCCTGCAGGTCATGGCAGGCAAGGCGGAAAAGCGCGAATCGTTCTTCCTGGTGCCGGTCGAGCTGCAAAGCAACGGCAGCGACGGACGCGCCATCCTCCACGCCAAGGCCGACATCGTCCTGACGACCAGGCTGCCCGAAGGGATCCGCTCCATAACCGAGCTCCCCACCACACCGTTCGTGCCGCACAATGGGTCGATCTACAACCGCGAACGGCTGTTTCACGGTCCGGACCTGCACGGCATCGAGCGGGTCGAAGGATGCTCGGACAAGGGGATCGCCGCAGTGGTCAAGGGTGCGCCGGCACCGGGCAACTGGATCAAGAAGCCGCTCAGAAGCAACTGGCTTACCGACCCCTTGAGCATCGACAGCGCGTTCCAGCTCATGATCCTCTGGACCTTCGAACGCTTCGGCGCCGGTTCCCTCCCCTGCTTTGCCGGCCGCTATCGCCAGTTTCACGACGCCTTCCCCCACGAAGGGGTGCAGGTGGTGATCCGGGTGACCGGAGAGCGCGAGCACGGCGCAACCGCGGACATGGAATTCCTCGACCGCCATTCCGGCAAACTGGTGGCACGTCTGGAAGACTACGAATGCATCGTCGACCCGTCCCTTGAGCGCGCCTTCCAGCGCAACCAACTCCACCAGCTGGGGGCAGCCTGAGCATGTCCGCCCCCTCAGTGGCCATTGTCGGGATCGGCGGTATCTTCCCCGACGCCCCTGATCTTGCAGCATTCTGGGACAACATCCGCCACGGCAGAAGTGCGGCGCGGGACGTTGCCCCAAAGCGCTGGCCGATCTCGCCCGACACCGCGTTCCATCCGGAAGTCGGCAAGGCGGACAAGGCCTATTCTCGGCGCTGTTGCCTCATCGATGCCATCCCCGCGCTTGCGACGGACCTTGCCGCCAGGCTCGATCCCGCACTGCTCAACGACCTCGACCCGCTCGTTCATCTTCTGCTCCATGCCGGTCAGCAGGCCTTCAACGACGGTGTCACCACGCCACTGGACCGGAGCCGGATCGGCGTCATCGTCGGCAACCTCGTGCTCCCGAGCGAGAAGATTTCCCGGTATGCCCGCAACCTCCTCGGCAGGACCTTTGCGGAAAAACTGCTCGGCAGAACCGATCAGCCGGAACCGGCCAACCCGTTCAACCGCTACGTTGCCGGCCTGCCGGCAGGGATACTTGCCCAGTCCCTCGGCCTCGGCGGCGGCAGTTTCACCCTCGATGCAGCCTGTGCCTCGTCCCTTTACGCCATCAATCTGGCCATCAATGAACTGTTGACGGGCCGTGCCGATGCCATGCTCACCGGCGGCGTCTCCCGCCCCGACCCCCTCTATACGCAGATGGGCTTCTCGCAGCTCCGCGCCCTCTCCAAACGGGGCATCTGCTCCCCTTTCGATGCCGCTGGCGACGGGCTGGTGGTTGGCGAAGGGGCCGGGCTGTTCCTGTTGAAACGAACCGAAGATGCCCTTGCCCATGGCGACCGGATCTACGGCATCATCCGTGCGGTCGGCCTGGCAAACGACGTCGGCGGCAGCCTTTTGGCCCCCATGTCGGAAGGGCAGCTCCGTGCCATGCGTTCCGCCTACAGCAGGGCCGGATGGCAACCGGATGACGTCGACCTGATCGAGTGCCATGCCACGGGAACGCCGGTGGGGGATGCCACCGAGGTCGTCAGCCTTTGCGAACTCTGGGGCGAGGCGCGACCGGCCGCTGACCCCTGTGTCATCGGCTCGGTCAAGTCCAATATCGGCCATCTCCTGACCGCTGCCGGCGCTGCCGCCCTCATCAAGGTCCTTTTGGCTATACGCGAGGAAACCCTCCCTCCCACCGCCAATTTCAATGCGCCGCAACCCGGCATGGAGCTGAACGCGAGCCCCTTCCGCGTTCTCACCGGCGCAACCGAATGGCAGCGCCGCACCGACGACATGCCGCGTCGGGCCGCGGTCAGCGCCTTCGGTTTCGGCGGCATCAACGCCCATCTCCTGGTGGAGGAATGGCTCCCCGCACCGGACACGGCAAGCCGGCCGCGACAATCATCAAAGCCCGCTGCAGCGTCTCTGGTGGCGGTTGTCGGCATAGATGCCCGCTACGGCCCCTGGCAGTTGCTCCGCACCTTCCAGGACCGGGTGCTGGGAGGCGATCCGAACCGTCAGCCGACCGCGCCGCGTAACTGGTGGGGGGTGTCGGAGAGCCGCTGGTTCAAGGACGAAGGTTCTGCGGCAACCCCTTTTTCCGGCCATTACCTGGAGGAGATGACACTCTCCGCCGAACAGTTCCGGATTCCGCCGAAGGAGCTGGAAGAGATGCTCCCCCAGCAGCTCCTCATGCTGCAGGCCGCTGCAGGCGCCATGGCGGATGCCGGACTGACCCGGGATGACAACCTGGGAGCCGGGGTATTCGTCGGCACCACCCTGGACCTGAACAGCACCAACTTCAGTTTTCGCTGGTCCCTGGCGGAACAGGCCCCGTCGTGGGCACATTCCCTGGGATTCGACCTTGCGCCCGATGAGCTTTCGGCCTGGACGAACGAGTTGCGGGATGCCGCAACGCCGCCGCTCACGGCCAACCGTACCATGGGAGCGCTCGGCAGCATCGTGGCGAGCAGGATCGCCAGGGAATTCAGATTCGGCGGCCCGAGCTTTACCCTCTCCAGCGAGGAATGTTCCGGCACCAGGGCGCTGGAAACAGCAGTGCGGCTCCTGCAGACACATGAAATCGACCGGGCGCTAGTGGGAGCTGTGGACCTGGCCGGCGACGTGCGGGCGGTTCTCAGCCACCATGCCCTCCGCCCCCTCTCCCCGTCCGGTCAGCCCCAGCCGTTCGACGAAAAGGCCGACGGCGGCATAACCGGCGAAGGTGCGGCTGCGGTCATCCTGAAGCGTCTCGACGATGCCGAGCGCGATGGCGACCGTATCTACGCGGTTATCCGCGGCATCGGCTCCGGTAGCGGCCCCCATCTGGCCTCGGGCCAGGAGCCCTACCGGATGGCGCTCGAACGGGCCTATCGTGAAGCTACGGTTGCCCCTTCAACCGTCAGCCACCTTGAAGCCCATGCCAGCAGTCACCCCCCGGAAGACAGGATGGAAGCCCTGGCGCTGGCGGCCTTTTTCACCGACGAACAGCGGCTCCCCCGCTCCTGTTCGATCTCCGGGGTGACCGCGGATATCGGCCACACCGGTGCGGCAAGCGGTTTTGCCTCCTTCGTTCGCGCCTGCCTCGCGCTCTACCAGGAGATCATCCCTCCCAGTCGCTACGGCGAGACCCCCAGGACCGAACTCACGGCCAACCCCGCGTTCTACCTCCCCCGCACCCCTCGCTACTGGCTCCGCAACCGGGCCGAAGGTCCCCGGAGATGCGGCGTGAGTGTTTTCAGCATCGACGGAAACTGCCAGCACATCGTGCTTGAGGGATGGGAGAAGTTATCTTCGCGGTTCGAGCCGGAACGACTGCTCCCAGTGGAAACCGTGAGCGAATCGCTCTTTGCCGTAACCGCCGCGAACAACGCAGAACTTCAAGCAAAACTAAAGCAACTACGCAATAACCTCTCTAAATATAAAGATAATAATCTTTCGGGGCTGGCGCGGGAATGGTTCCAGCACGAGACAGACCTCCGTAACCCCTGCACCCTGAGCATGGTGGCCAGAAACCGGGAAGAGCTTGCCGCGCTCATCGACCAGGGCACCACGGCGCTTCGCTCCTCCGGGGAAACGGTCCCCCCGCACCCGGCGCTGCGGGACCGCCTCTTTTTCACAACTGCTCCGCTCGGCGGCGATGGGGGCACGGCCTTTGTCTTTCCCGGCTCGGGCAACCACTTTCCCGGCATGGGGATGGAGCTTTCCGCCCGCTGGCCCGACGTCCTCAGGCGCCAGGATCGGGAAAACCGGCACCTGAGGGAGCAGTTTCTCCCGGAGTTTACCTGGAACGGCGCCCCACCCGAAGAGCTGGATAACGACCATCGGGCCGTGATCTTCGGCCAGGTAGCCACCGGCTGCCTGGTGAGCGACCTGGTCCGGAGTTTCGGCGTGCACCCCCAGACGGTCATCGGCTACAGCCTGGGCGAATCGGCAGGGCTCTTTGCCCTGCGGGCCTGGCGCGACCGGGACGAAATGCTGGCGCGCATGCAGGCATCGACCCTTTTCACCAGGGACCTGGCAGGGGAATGCCGCGCAGCGCGGCGCGTCTGGGGTCTCAAGGCGGGGCAGGAGGTCGCCTGGAGCATCGGCGTCGTGGATGCCACTGCTCGCGAGGTCCGTCAGGCGCTCCGCACGACGCCGCGGGTCTACCTGCTGATCGTCAACACCCCCGATGAATGCGTTGTCGGCGGCGATGCAAAGGGGGTCAGGAGACTGGTCGCCATGCTCGGCTGCCGCTTTTTCCCGCTCTACGGCGTGACCACGGTCCACTGCGAGGTGGCTCGCGAAGTGGCAGAGCCGTATCGCAGCCTCCACCTCTTCCCGACCACACCCCCACCTGGCATAACCTTCTACAGCGGCGCCAAGTCCGGGCCCTACCAGGTTGACCGGGAGAGTGCAGCCGATTCCATCCTGGCCCAGGCCGTCGGAGGGATCGACTATCCGGCAACCATCGAATCGGCCTATGAAAACGGCACCCGGCTCTTTCTGGAGATGGGTCCCGGCGCCTCTTGCAGCAGGATGATCGGCCGGATCCTTGCCGGTCGTCCCCATCTTGCCCGGTCCGCCTGCCTGCCCGGTCAGGACGCGGTTTCCGCCATGCTCCGCCTGCTCGCCAATCTCGTTGCCGAGAATGTCACGGTTGACCTGGCGCCCCTCTTTGCCACGCCGCCGCTACGGCTGGCATCGTCTCCCCGTGGCTCGCGCATTGCCGTTACCCTGGGCGGGGCCCCGTTTGCCCCTCCCCTGCCAAAGGTCAGGCCTCGGGCCAAGGAGCCCATGAAACCGGTCATCGCAGCTGAACCGGCCGTCACTCCTGCGCCTCCCCCTGCCGCAACCTCCCCGGCTGCCCCTGCTGTTGCCGCGGCCGCGCCTGCAGACGACTCGCTGGCGCAACTGATTCGCGATTTCGCCTCAGCCCAAGAAGCACAGATAAAGGCCCACGAGGCATTCCTCCGGATGAGCGACGGTCTTTCGCGCACCATGGCCGATACCCTGGCGCTCCAGCTCTCGATTCAGGAGGCACTGGGCGAGGAGATCCCCCCTGAGCACCGCCTGGTCGTTCCGGGTAAAAAACCTGCCGGAACTGCCGTGGCAACAGAGCCCGAGCAGACGCCGGTCGCCTTTTCCAGGGGGCTCTGCCTGGAATTCGCCCGGGGTTCGGTTGCTGCCATGCTCGGACCGGCCTTTGCCGAGGCAGACAGCTTCCCCACCAGGGTCAGGCTGCCGGACGAGCCGCTGATGCTCGTGGACAGGATCGTCACCGTCGAAGGCGAACCCCGGTCCATGACCCACGGCAGGGTGGTTACCGAGCACGACATCCTTGCGAGCGCCTGGTACCTGGACGGCGGGCGTATCCCCACCTGTATCGCCGTCGAAGCGGGACAGGCCGATCTCTTCCTCTCCGGCTACCTGGGGATCGATTTCATTACCAGGGGGCTCGCGGTCTACCGGCTTCTCGATGCAGTGGTCACCTTTCATCGCAGTCTCCCCGGTCCGTGCGAGACCATCCACTACGATATCCGCATCGAGCGCTTCTTCCGGCAGGGGGACACCTGGCTCTTCCGCTTCCTCTTCGATGCAACGGTGAACGGCGAGCCGCTCCTGACCATGCGCGACGGCTGCGCCGGATTCTTTACCGACGAGGAGCTCGCCGCCGGCAAGGGTATCGTCCGGCCGGCCCTCGACCTCCGTCCCCGCACCGGCATCCGTCCTCCGGACTGGCAGGAACTGGTACCGATGGCGAAGGAACGCTACGATGCGACCCAGCTCGATGCCTTAAGAGACGGCGACCTGGCAGCATGCTTCGGCAGCCACTTTGCAGGGCTCCCTCTCTCCCGCCCCCTGACCATTCCGGGGGACAGGATGCGCTTGGTGCACCGGGTCATGGAGATCGACCCGACCGGCGGCCGGTACGGGCTCGGCTCGATCCGTGCCGAAGCGGACATCCGGCCGGACGACTGGTTCCTTACCTGTCATTTCGTCGACGACCGGGTCATGCCCGGCACCCTGATGTATGAATGCTGCCTCCACACCCTGCGGATCTTCCTCCTCCGCATGGGCTGGATAGCCGAAACAGGGGGTGCTGCCTGGGAGCCGGTACCGGGTGTGGCGAGCCAGCTTCGCTGCCGTGGCCAGGTGCTGGAAACGACCCGCATTGCCGCCTACGAGGTGACCATTCGCGAGCTGGGCTACCGGCCCGAACCCTATGCCGTGGTGGATGCCCTGATGTACGCAGATGGCCGGCCCGTCGTGGAGATCACATCCATGTCGGTCCGACTGACCGGCACGACACGGGAACAGCTCGTTGCGCTCTGGAGCGGGGATAACCTGGCCATCCCCGCAACCACGCAGAAGGCCGCCCTCTACACCAAGGAGCATATCCTTGCCTACAGTAACGGTAACCCCTCGGAAGGGTTTGGCGAACAGTATCGCGTTTTCGACAACGAACGGAAGATTGCCCGCCTGCCGGGGCCGCCGTTCCAGTTCATGGACCGGATCACCGCCCTGCATGGAGAGCCGTGGCGGATGGTACCCGGCGCCATGGCAGAGGCCCAGTACGATATCCCCGGTGATGCCTGGTATTTCGCTGCCGACCGCCAGCCGCTGATGCCGTTCGCAGTCCTTCTGGAGGCTGCACTCCAGCCGTGCGGCTGGCTGGCAGCCTATGTCGGCTCGGCGCTCACCAGCCCCATCGATCTCTCGTTCCGCAATCTGGGGGGCAATGCTGTCCAGCATCGACCGGTGACGCCGGAAAGCGGTACCCTGACCGCCGCAGCCACGCTGAAAAAGGTTTCCATCAGCGGCGGCATGATCATCCAGGAATACGACTTCGCCGTCAGCGGCCACGAAGGGCCGATCTACACGGGGGAGACCATGTTCGGTTTCTTCTCCAGGGAGGCGCTGTCGAACCAGGTGGGCATCCGCGATGCCACCCCCTTTGTCCCGACGCCGGAAGAGACGGTCAGGGGCCGGAGCCTCCCCTACCCGGAACAGGCGCCGTTTCCCGGACAGCAACTCCGGATGATCGACCGGATCGACCTCTTCCTCCCTGACGGCGGGCCGGCGCAGCTCGGCTATATCCGCGGCAGCAAGGTCGTCGACCCAGACGAATGGTTCTTCAAGGCCCACTTCTATCAGGACCCGGTCACCCCCGGCTCCCTCGGCCTCGAATCATTTTTACAGCTCCTCAGGTTCGTTGCAATCGAGCGCTGGGGGCTGCCTGCAGCAGATGCATCTGTCGCCGTTGCACTCGGGTCCAGGCATCGCTGGCTCTACCGGGGCCAGATCGTACCGACCAACAGCCTGGTGACGGTCGAGGCATGGGTGACTGCCATCGACGACCAGCAACGGCTTTTGACCGCAGATGGCTTCCTCGCCGTGGATGGCCGGCCGATTTACCAGATGAACGATTTTTCTCTACGGATGGAGTAGCTAACGAATGAAGTATGCAAGGGCCTTCATAGCAGCGCTGGGGTATGAACTGGCGCCGGTGGTCGTCACCTCTACGGAACTGGAAGCACGCCTGGAACCGCTCTATCGGGATCTTCGCTTTGTGCCGGGACAGCTCCAGGCACTGACCGGTATCCGCGAACGACGCTGGTGGGAGCCGGGCTATCCCCTCTCCAAGGGTGCCATTGCCGCCGGCAACAAGGCGCTGGATGCTGCCGGCGTATCCCCCGGCGATGTCGGCATGCTCATCTATGCCGGGGTCTGCCGCGAGCAGTTCGAGCCGGCAACAGCTTGCCGGGTGGCTGCCGGCCTCGGCATCGGCGGCAACGCCGCGATCTTCGACATCTCCAATGCCTGCCTGGGGGTCTTAAACGGCATCCTGGAAGTGGCGAACCGGATCGAACTGGGTCAGATCAAGGCCGGGCTGGTGGTCTCCTGCGAGAGCGCCCGGGAGATCAACGACATCATGATCGACCGGATGCTGGCCGACCGGAACATGGAGCGGTTCGCCTCCTCCCTCGCCACGCTCACCGGCGGGTCAGGGGCCGTGGCCGTGCTGGTCACGGACGGCTCCTTTTCGCCTTCCGGCAACCACCGCCTGCTCGGCGGCGTCACCCAGGCCGCACCCGAACATCACGGCCTCTGCCTCTGGGGGATATCTCCGGATGGCAGCGGCAGCTTCACCCAGACCATGAGCACCGATGCGGTCAACGTGATGAATTACGGGATAGAACTCGGCAGACGGACCTGGGCCTCCTTCCTCCCGGAGATCGGCTGGCGCCCGGAGCAGGTGGACCGCGTCATCTGCCACCAGGTCGGCTCGGCGCACCAGAGCGCAATTCTCAAGACGCTCGGCATTGCACCGGAGAAAGATTTCACCACCTTTGAGTTTCTCGGCAACATGGGGACCGTTTCCCTGCCGTTGACCGCGGCCCTGGCAGCCGAACGGGAGATGCTCAGCCCCGGCGACCGGGTCGGTTTCCTCGGGATCGGCAGCGGCCTTAATTGCCTGATGCTGGGAGTCCAGTGGTGAACCCCGACCTGCAGCGCGAATATCCGTTTACCAGCCATTTCCTCGATCTGGACGGCCTCCGTTACCACTACCTGGACGAAGGGTCCGGTCCGCCGGTGGTGATGGTCCACGGCAACCCCTCCTGGTCATTCTACTACCGGCGTCTCGTCAGCGCGCTGAAGGACCGCTACCACTGCATCGTGCCGGATCATATCGGCTGCGGCTTTTCCGACAAGCCGGGCGACGATCGTTACGACTACAGCCTGTCCCGCCGGGTGGCAGATCTGGAGCGGCTTCTAGACCACCTGGACATCAAAGAGCCCTTGACCCTGGTGCTCCACGACTGGGGCGGCATGATCGGCATGACCTATGCCGTCCGCCACCCGGAGCGGATCAGACGCCTGGTCATCCTGAATACTGCCGCCTTTCACCTGCCGCAGACGAAGCGCTTCCCGCTGGCCCTGCGGATCTGTCGCGACACCGTCCTGGGTGCGCTCCTGGTCAGGGGTGGGAACGCCTTCAGCCGTGCGGCCTCGGTTGTGGGGTGCAAGCGCAACCCCATGTCGCCGGCCTTGCGCAGCCTCTACCAGCTCCCCTACGATTCTTGGCAGCATCGGATCGCCACCCTCCGCTTTGTCCAGGACATTCCCCTCTCTCCCGGCGACCGTGGCTACGACCTGGTCAGCAGCACCGAAGCGGGGCTCTCCCGGTTTGCGACGCTCCCGATACAGATCATCTGGGGGGAGCGGGACTTTGTCTTCGACCGGCACTTCCTCGCGGAATGGGAGCGGCGCTTTCCGGCGGCACGGGTCCATCGCTTCGCCGATTGCGGGCATTACATCCTGGAAGATGCAGCGGACGAGGTCATCCCGCTCGTCAGCTCTTTCCTCGACACGACAGAGCAACAGGGATGATCCGGAAAGATCTGGTAAACATCGCCGCCCACCTCCCGGAGATGGCGGCCCGGCAGCCCGATACGCCGGCCATCATCTTCCCTTCCGGAAACCGGCGCCTCACCTTTCGCGAACTGGACAGCCTGAGCAACCGGGTCGCCCACGGGCTCGTATCCTGCGGCATCGGCCGCGGCGTGCGTACTGTCCTGATGGTCAAGCCCGGTCCGGAGCTGTTCGCCCTGACCTTTGCCCTGTTCAAGGTCGGCGCTGTGCCGGTCCTCGTCGATCCGGGGCTGGGGATGAAAAACCTGCGGCAATGCCTTGCCGAGGCCGAACCCCATGCCTTCATCGGCATCCCCGCCGCACAGGTCGCCCGCCTCCTGTTCGGCTGGGGTAAAGAGACGCTGCGCACCTTCATCACCGTGGGACGACGGCTCTTCTGGCAAGGGACCACCCTGGACGCCCTCATCGCGGGGAAGGAAGAACTCCCGTTTCGCCTGGCGCCCACCCAGCGGGACGACGTGGCGGCTATCCTCTTTACCAGCGGCAGCACCGGCCCGCCAAAGGGGGCGGTTTACAGCCACGGCAACTTTGCCGCCCAGGTAGCGGCGCTCCGCCAGGTGTACGGCATCGAGCCGGGAGAGATCGATCTCCCCACCTTCCCCCTCTTTGCGCTTTTCGCACCGGCCCTCGGCATGACCGCTGTCATCCCGGAGATGGATTTCACCCGTCCCGGCTCGGTCGATCCCCGAAAAATCCTGTCTGCCATCGAGCGTTACGGCGTCACCACCATGTTCGGTTCGCCGGCCCTCATCAACCGCGTCGGCAGCTATGGTGCCAGGAAGGGGATCAAACTCCCCACCCTGCGGCGGGTCATATCCGCTGGCGCACCGGTATCGGCAGCTGTCATGGAGCGCTTCTCCCGCATGCTCAATCCAGACGCGGAGATCTTCACCCCCTACGGCGCCACCGAGGCGCTGCCGGTCTGTTCCATCGGCAGCCGCGAAATCCTCGGTGAAACGCGCCGGATCACCGAGGCAGGCGGCGGCGTCTGTATCGGCAGACCGGTCCAGGGCATCAGGCTGGAGATAATCAGGATCAGCGATGAACCGATCCCCAGCTGGGACGACTCTCTCAGGGTTCCGCCGGGGCAGATCGGCGAGATCGTCGTGCAAGGGGAACAGGTCACACGCGGGTATCACAACCGCCCGGAGGCCAACCAGCTGGCAAAGATAGCCGACCCGGTCGGCAAAGGCTTCTTCCACCGCATGGGGGACCTGGGGGGGATGGACGAAGATGGCAGGATCTGGTTCTGCGGCAGGAAATCGCACCGGGTGGAGACCCCCTCGGGCCCGCTCTTTACCATCCCGTGCGAAGCGGTCTTCAATACCCATCCACATGTTTACCGCACTGCCCTTGTCGGTATCGGCGAAAAAGGTAGTCAGAAACCGGTCCTCTGTGTGGAACTGGAAAAAGGGGCCAGGGTCGACCGGGAGCTGTTGCACCGGGAACTGCTGGAGATCGCCCGGGCACATATCCATACCCAGGAGATCACGACCATCCTCTTCCACCCCTCCTTCCCGGTGGATATCCGCCACAACGCCAAGATTTTCCGCGAGAAACTGGCTGTCTGGGCAGCAGGGAAGCTACCTTGAAGGCGCTGGTAACCGGAGGAGGCGGCTTTCTCGGCGGCGTGATCGTCAGGATGCTGCGTGAGCGGGGCATCCCGGTCCGCAGCTTTTCCCGCAGCACATACCCGGCCTTGTCGCTCCTTGGCGCAGAGCAGGTGCAGGGTGACCTCGGTGACCGGGAGGCGGTGATCCGGGCGGCACAGGGCTGCGACATCGTGTACCACGTTGCCGCCAAGGCCGGTGTCTGGGGGGCATACGCCGATTTCCACCGGGCAAACGTCATCGGCACGGCGAACGTCATCGATGCCTGCCGCTTAAGCGGCATCTCCAGACTGGTCCATACCAGTTCGCCGAGTGTGGTCTTCGACGGCAGCGATATCGAAAGTGGGGATGAATCCCTCCCTTTCCCACAGCGTTATGAGGCCCACTACCCGCAGACCAAGGCCATGGCCGAGCAGATGGTGATTGCCGCCAACTCTCCCGAGCTGGCAACAGTCGCACTCCGTCCCCATCTCATCTGGGGTCCGGGAGACAATCACCTGGTGCCGCGCATCATTGCCAGGGCAAAAGCGGGAAGGCTCCGCCGGATCGGCAACCGACCCTGCCTGGTGGACACCGTCTATGTCGACAACGCCGCAGAGGCGCATCTGGCAGCGGCCGAGCGGCTTTCACCCGGAAGCGCGGTCGCCGGCAGAGTCTATTTCATCAGCAACGGCGAGCCGCTTCCGCTCTGGGACATGGTGAACGGCATCCTAGCCTCGGCCGGGATGCCACCGGTCAAGCGGAGCATCTCACCCCGCATGGCCCTGCTGGCCGGTACCATCTGCGAAACCCTCTGGCCGCTGCTGCGGCTCAAGGGGGAGCCCCCCATGACACATTTCGTGGCCAATGAGCTTTCCACGGCGCACTGGTTTTCCATTGAGGCTGCCAGGCGGGATCTGGGCTATCAGCCTACGGTCTCCATCAGCGAAGGGCTCGAACGGCTGCGTACCTGGTTCATAGCCTCAACCAAGGCCGGTCCAACTGCAGATCAGCGCTAGACAAGCAACGAAAGATCCCCGCCACACCCCATTCCCTGCGTGAGCAGAGCTGTCTCCTTTTCTCTTGGCAATCATCCTGTCTGCTGAATTTTCTTGCAGTAAGCAACCGGTACTCGCGAGACAACATTTTAGCGGTGAAATAGCCGGATTTCAACATCGGTCTAAATGCCGCCCTGAAATAATTTTTGCAGTTATATCATTATGTTAAGCTATTCAGACAAGTCATTTTTTTGTCACTAGCCCGTCTATTTTTTGGGCAATTCGCTAAACCCCCTGTAACGAATAAACTTAGGCCGACCGTCAACAAAATTATCCATAAGTTATCAACAGATCCCTGTTGATGTTGTTGACCCAAAGACGGAACCTATTATTAATTAACTGCATTTTCCATTTATCGTAAAGTTCATAACTCGTGACAATACACCATGTTACAAATCACACCTGCGTCACATTGTTGACGGTTCCGTATATTGCAGGTATGCCGAAGATTATGCCTGTTGGCTCGCGCCTGCAAGTACAGGTGGCAAAAGGTTGGCAGATGCGACTCTTAATCCGGCACTCTACTGTAATATATCCATCACGGAAGTATCTCGAAATGACCGGGGCATTCCTTGAAATCGCAATCCATGCCGCAAAAAACGGTGAGCGAAATCACACGTCAGGGCCAGCCTTCACACAGTGGAATGGACAGTGGCCGTAGCTGGCAGTGGTGTTGAGAATAACCTTTGGGATATCCACTTCTTGAGAAAGGGAAAAGTTCAAATGCAAATGTGTACTAAATTTATACACCCATGGCACGTCATATGCTTTTCATGAAAACAGAAACTATCAAACCCAACGAAAGCGAGGTGATCCAGTGAAAATCCCGGTTATTTTTGCCGACAGTACCTCTGGGACAGTGACAGCCGAGGACCTGGAAAGATTGATTCAGACGCGAAGGATTCATGCCTTCTGGAGAGCGAGTGGATGGGTGAGAATAACAGCGAAGGATCGGTTACGAGGGTCAGGCGGAGATTTCAAGGGTAAGGAGAGAAGAGTTCACTGAGCAGTACCGTTGATGACAGGCACAAAGCACAACAGCCACTTACTTTCGTAAGTGGCTGTTGTGTAATAATGGTCGGTGCGACTGGATTCGAACCAGCGACCACCAGACCCCCAGTCTGGTGCGCTACCAGGCTGCGCTACGCACCGCAAATCGCCTGTAACATCAGTCCATCTCTCTTCTTAAACGGTATAACTCTTCTTTTACTGCAATCAGGATCTTTTTGATGTCCTGAATATGGACCTGTTGGGTATCTTCTGCAACCGTCTTCTGCTGTGGCTGCGCAATGACCTTTCGCGCACCCTCCAGGGTCAGCTTGTCACCGTAGACCAGTCCCTTGAGCTGTTGCAGCAGATCCAGCTCTCTCTTGGCATACAGGCGCTGTCCTGTCGAGCTTTTCCTTGGTTTTAACTGGGGAAACTCCTGCTCCCAAAACCTGAGTACCGAAGGTTTCAATCCAAGGAGACGAGATACCTCGCCGATCTTGTAGTACAGTTTGTCGGGCTGATGACTGACCATGCCCTCTACCGCACTGCATTTCAATTATTCAGAGAAGACTTCAGAACCTGGCTCGGTTTAAAGGTAAGAATCTTCCGTGCCGTGATGGTGATTTCTTCGCCGGTCTGCGGGTTTCTGCCGCGACGGTCGGCCTTGCTCTTCACCACAAAATTGCCGAAGCCGGCAATCTTGATCTTATCGCCATCTTCCAGAGTCCCTTTGATTATGTCGAAAACCATTTCAACCAGTTCGGCGGATTCCTTCTTGGAAAAACCCACCTTCTCATAGATCTTTTCGACAATGTCAGCTTTGGTCATGACTACCTCAAAAGTATTGAATATGTTAGGGATGTTCCGTGACTGACGCGGGAAGGTTTATAGCACATGGGAAAAATATTATCAACCCCTTTTTACCGTATCACCGCCATAAGTCCATTTACCAGTGTAGAAATAACCCGTTGATGAATTCTCGTCACCTCATCATCGGTCAGGGTGCGATCGGAAAGACGGTAACGAATGCGAACGGCTATGCTCTTCTGCCCTTCCGGAACATGCTCGCCGGTGTAGACATCGAATATGGAAACGTTTTCGATTTCCTTGGCTTTCATGCCATAGATGCAGTCCAGGACGGCAATCGCCGGAACGTCGTCGGCAAGGAGCATGGCGATGTCGCGGGAGGTGTCAGGATAGCGTGACGGCGCCACAACGGCATGGTGGTCACGAAGCCGATGAAGCAGCCGTTCCAGGTCGAGTTCGAAGTAATACGCCTGCTTTTCCAGGCCGAACTGCGACAAGACCATGGGGTGGAGTTCACCGAGGCTGCCGATTCGCTCCCCGGCACAATAGAGCGTGCATGCCTTGCCGGGATGATAAAAGGGTTCCAGATCCTTAACCTCGAAAGTGACCCTGTCGAGCCGCAGGGATTCGAACATGCTTTCCACGACCCCTTTTGTATCGTAGAAATCGAGGGAACTCTTGTCCTGATTCCACCCTTCACTCGCCCTGAGGCCAGACATCAGCCCGCCAAGGAGAAGCGGCTCTTCCGGCGACTCCCTGTCGGGTTTGACCAGATAGACCCGGCGCAGTTCAAAGATCCGTTGATTGAAGAGCTTGTAGCTCATGTTACGGGCAGATGTTTCCAGGAGGCCGGGAAGAAGCGAGGTGCGCATGGCCGCGTGCTCTTCCACCAGGGGGTTGAGCAATTTGACCTGCCTGAACCGGTGGTCGTCGCCGGGGAGGAGCATCTGTTCGTTGGCTGCAGCTGAACTGAAGCTGAAATTGATCACCTCATTGAAGCCGAGGCTCACCATCAGGTCCCGTATCGAACGCTCCAGCTTCTGGTGCGGCAGGGGACGATCAGAAAAGACCCGTGCCATCGGCATGGTTACCGGAATATTGTCGTAACCGACCATGCGCGCTACTTCCTCGACCAGATCGATCTCCCGCTCCAGGTCAACCCGGTAGGTGGGAACCGTGACCCGGAGAATTCCCGTCTCTGCGGCCTCGACGCTACAATCGAGCCCGGTGAGGATCGAGGAGATCTGCCCGGAAGAAACTGCCACGCCGAGGATCTGTTCGACCCGCTCTTCGCGCAGCTGTATGGTGCGGGGGGAAACCGGGGTCGGATAGATGTCGATGGAACCACGGGCTATCCGCCCGCCGGCAAGCTGTGCGATGAGGGAGGCTGCACGATCAAGCGCCTTGGGAACTGCGTCGATGTCCGCCCCCCGCTCGAAGCGGTGGGATGACTCCGAATGGATACCCAGCCTCTTGCTGGTCCGGCGGATCGCTGACGGATTGAAATAGGCGCTCTCAAGCAGGATGTTGGTGGTGTTCGGGGCAATCTCCGAGTTCTGCCCACCCATGATGCCGGCCAGGGCAACGGCACGCTGACCGTCGCAGATGGTCAGGTCATCGGCTGCAAGAAGCCGTTCCTGGTCGTCAAGGGTCGTGAACTTCTCCCCGTCCGCAGCCTTGCGTACGACTATCCTGCCCTCTGCCAGACGGTCATGATCAAAGGCATGGAGCGGATGCCCAAGCTCCATCAGGACATAGTTGGTGACGTCGACCACGTTGTTGATGGAGCGCATGCCAACCGCCTTCAGCCGCTCAACGAGCCATGCCGGGGACGGGGCGATGGTGCAGCCGGCAATGTAGCGGGCAGCATACCGGGGGCAGAGCTCAGGATCCTCGATGATGACCGAGGCAAAGTCTGTGGCCGGTTCGGCAGATTCGTGCAGATCCAGAGGTGGATAGTGGATCCGCTTCCCCAGTTTCGCCGCAATCTCCCGCGCAATGCCCACCACACTCAGACAGTCTGCACGGTTCGGGGTCAGTCCTATCTCTAAGATGACATCCTTCATTCCCAGCGCATCAAAGAGAGGGACCCCCAATGGCGCATCGCCGGGGAGCACCATGATACCGGCAGACTCGTCGGCCAGTCCGAGCTCCTTTTCCGAGCAGAGCATGCCGTACGATTCGGCCCCCCGGATCTTCGAGCGCTTGATCTTGAAGTCACCGGGAAGCACGGTGCCGATCTGGGCAAGGGCGACCTTGTCCCCCTGCTTGAAATTCTGGGCTCCGCAGACGACATCCAGGATATCCCTGCCATTGTTCACCTTGCAGAGGGAGAGCTTGTCCGCATTCGGATGCTGCATCTTCTCCTGGACCACTGCAACCACTACACTATCGAATTCCGCCAGTCGCTGCTCGACCCGCTCGACCTCAAGTCCGAGCATGGTGAGCATATCGGACAGCTCGGAAGGAGAAAGATCGACATCGACGAATTCCTTCAACCAGTTATAACTAACGATCATGTCCGTACACTTTCCATGGATTAGTTGCGGTTATGGTGCGCAGTGACTCAGAATTGCCGCAGGAAACGGAGGTCGTTTTCGAACAAGAGACGCATGTCGCTGATGCCGTATTTAAGCATCGCTATCCGTTCGATCCCCATGCCAAAGGCAAAACCGGTTACCGACTCGGGATCGTACTGGACGTGACGGAAGACCTCCGGGTCGACCATGCCGGCACCAAGGATTTCGAGCCAACCCGACTGCTTGCAGACCCTGCACCCCTTCCCCTTGCAGATGACGCAGGCAATATCCACTTCGGCAGAGGGTTCGGTAAACGGGAAAAAGCTGGGGCGCAGACGCACGCCAATCCCCTTGCCGAAATACTGGGTGACAAAAATGGTCAGAATCCCTTTCAGATCGGCAAAGGTGATCCGTTTGTCGACCATGAACCCCTCAATCTGGTGGAACATGGGAGAATGGGTGGCATCGGAATCGCAGCGGTAGACCGTGCCGGGGGCTATGACCCGCACCGGCGGTGCATGTTTGAGCATGGTACGGATCTGGACCGGAGAGGTGTGGGTCCTGAGCAGCAGGTTGTTCTCGACGAAGAAGGTGTCCTGCATGTCGCGGGCAGGATGGTCCTTGGGGAAATTGAGTGCCTCGAAATTGTAGTAGTCGAGTTCGACCTCCGGACCCTCGGCCACCTGGAAGCCGAGACCGGCAAATATCTCGCTGACCTCTTCGATAACCAGCGTCACAGGATGCTTGGTGCCACGGGGGTATTGACGTCCCGGCAGGCTGACATCGAGACGCTCGCTCTGCAATCGCTCAGCAGTGACCCTGTTGCGGATTTCTATCTGGGCCGCTTCCAGCCGTTCATCAAGAAGGTCCCTGATGCTGTTTACCACCTGTCCAAGACGGGGGCGCTCCTCCGGGGGGAGTGCACCAACACCTTTCATGACGGTGGTCAACTCCCCCTTTTTCCCCAGGTACTTGACCCGAAAGGCCTGCAGCGCCTCTTCGGTCACGACTCCATCGAGTTCCGCAAGCGCTCGGCCGCGTAGTTCTTCCAGTTGTGCGTGCATAGTCTATGGCCTTTTGACAAAAAAAAGGGAAATGAGGTCTGCCCCCATTTCCCCCGTATCGCTGTGTTGCCGTTAGTTATTGGCTTTGGCCACGTTGGCGATCTCGGTGAACCCGCGGGGGTCGGTAACCGCCAGATCGGCCAGAACCTTCCGATCGATCCCCACGTTGGCCAACTTGAGCCCGTGGATCAACCTGCTATAGGAAAGTCCGTTCGTACGGGCGGCCGCGTTGATGCGCGTGATCCAGAGAGCCCTGAAATCGCGCTTCTTAACCCGGCGATCCCTGAAAGCGTAGTTTAACGCTCGGTCCACCGCCTCCGTGGCGCTCCGAAACAATTTACTCCGTGCGCCGCGGTACCCCTTGGCAAGCTTCAACACCTTGTTCCTGCGCTGTCTCGCTTTAAATCCTCGTTTTGCCCTTGGCATCTGCTACTCCTTTATTCTGGTATTTCACCGGATCCGCAAGGGGAGACGTTTCCTCACGGTTCACAGCAACTCTTCGAGCGGATGGATGACCCATGAAGGTTTGCCGGTCCCGGCTCTCTTCACGACCCATCTCCGCATTCTTTACATGTACGGAATAAGCCTGGCGATGTTCTTGTGGTCAACGGCCTCCACAATGGCACCTTTACGGAGATTGCGCTTATTCTTGCGGGTCTTGCTGGTCAGGATGTGACTGGTAAAGGCATGGCTGCGCTTGATCTTACCGGTACCGGTCTTCTTGAAGCGCTTTGCAGCCCCCCTGTTGGTCTTGATTTTCGGCATGGTCATTCTCCTCGTCTACGTTTTGTTATCCTATTTTTTTCGGAGCCACAATCATGAAAAGACTGCGACCCTCCATTTTCGGCCTGACTTCAATTATGGCCACATCCTGAAGCTCTTCGGCTATGCGGTCCAGGATGCTCTGCCCGATATTCGTATGGGTTATCTCACGCCCACGGAAGACCATCGTGATCTTGGCCTTGTTCCCCTCTTCCAGGAAACGCTTCACGTGCTTGACCTTGAACTGCAGATCGTGATCGTCAGTCTTGGGGCGGAGTTTTACTTCCTTGAGCTGCACATGGACCTGTTTCTTCTTGGCCTCTTGCAGTTTCTTGCTCTGCTGGTACTTGAACTTGCCAAAATCCATTATCCGGCACACCGGCGGAACAGCCGTGGGGGAAACTTCCACCAGGTCAAGTTCACGTTCGGCTGCCAGCGCCAGGGCCTCGGATAGAGAGAGAATCCCGATCTGCTCGCTTTCAGGGCCAATGACCCTGACCTCTCTGGCCCGTATGGCCTGATTCACGTTTACGGTCGGTTTAGCTATGATGCCACCTCCTAATGAAAACTAGCCACTTCCCTGGCAATATATTCGGCAAATGCTTCTGCAGACATCGTTTCGAGGTTGCTGCCATCGCGGAAACGGGGAGCGATCGTCTTGGTCTCCACCTCGCGGTCTCCGATGACCAGCATGTAAGGAACCTTCTGCAGCTGGGCTTCCCTGATCTTGAACCCGAGCTTCTCGTTGCGGAAATCCTTCTGGACACGAACCCCGGCTTTGCGAAGGGTTTCGTACACCTGCTTGGCGTATTCCTGCTGGTTGTCGGTCACGGTCAGAACAATGGCCTGAACCGGCGAGATCCAGACAGGGAAATTCCCGGCAAAATGCTCAATGAGAACCCCGATGAACCGCTCAATGGAGCCCAGAATAACCCGGTGCACCATGACAGGCCGCTTCCGCTCGCCGTTTGCGTCAACATAGGTCAGGTCAAACCGCTCAGGCAGCGTAAAATCGCACTGGATTGTAGCACACTGCCACCTTCTGTCAAGACAATCGCGCAACTTGATGTCGATCTTGGGACCGTAGAATGCGCCATCTCCCTCATTGATTTCAAAGGGGCGACCACTGTCCTTCAACGCGCCGAGCAGGGCATTGGTAGCCCGCTCCCAGTCCTCGTCCGAGCCGATGGATTTTTCCGGCCGTGTGGAGAGCTCCATCTCGTACTCAAAACCGAAGATGGCCATCACGTCATTAACAAAGGAGATGACCCCCTTTATTTCCGTATCGAGCTGATCAGGGGTGCAAAGGAGGTGCGCATCGTCCTGGGTAAAACAGCGGACACGCAACAACCCGTGCAGTACGCCGGCCCTCTCGTGGCGATGAACCGTGCCGAGTTCGAAGAAACGGAGGGGCAGATCGCGATAACTCCGCAGCTGCGATTTGTAGATCATCATATGCGCCAGGCAGTTCATCGGCTTGATACCGAACCCCTGCTCGTCGACCTCGGTGAAATACATGTTTTCGCGATAATTCTCGTAGTGGCCGGATCTTTGCCAGAGTTCGGTCTTGAGGATCTGCGGACCGACTACGATATCGTAACCCCGCTTCAGATGCTCCTTCCGCTCGAAGTCTTCCAGAATGGTGCGAAGCATGGCACCCTTCGGGTGCCAGATGGCAAATCCGGCTCCCACCTCGTCGGAAAACGAAAAGAGGTCCAGCTCCCTGCCGAGTTTACGGTGGTCGCGACGCTTTGCTTCTTCGATACGGGCAAGATAGGCATCGAGTTCCTTCTTGTCCGCAAAGGCGGTCCCATAGACCCGCTGCAGCATCCGGTTCTTCTCGTCGCCTCGCCAGTAAGCCCCGGCAAGGGATGTTATCTTGAATGCCCGACAGAACGAGGTGGACGGAACATGCGGACCGCGACAGAGATCGACGAAGCCACCCTGGCGGTACAGAGAAACCGTCTCGGCGTCTAGCGCGGAGATGATCTCCACCTTGTACCCTTCCCCCATGTCGGAAAAGAGCTTTATGGCATCATCCTTGGACAGCACTTCGCGCTGCACTGGAATATCTGCCTTGGCCAGTTCCCGCATCCGGTTTTCGATCTTCTCCAGGTCTTCCGGAGTAAATGGCTGCTCAACATCGAAATCGTAATAGAAGCCTGTCTCGATTGCCGGACCAATGGTCACCTTGGCTTGCGGGAAGAGCTCCTTGACCGCCTGTGCCATCAGGTGTGACGTGGAATGGCGTATGATTTCCAGCGCCTCGGGGCTCTTGTCCGTAACGATCTCCACCTGCGCACCATCGACAAGGGGTGCTGTCACATCAACCAGCTCGCCATTCAGCTTCCCCGCAATGGCCGCCTTTGCGAGGCCTGCGCCAATGGAAGCGGCAAGAGAGCGCACCGTTGCACCTGCTGGCAGTGTCCTGGTCGAACCGTCCGGAAGCGTTATCGATAGTTCCATCAGCAGCCCCTTAACAGAAAGAGGCATCGATTCCGATGCCCCTGTCTCGTACTGCGACATGAATGCATGGTAGGCGCGGGCGGTCTCGAACCGCCGACCTCTACCGTGTCAAGGTAGCGCTCTCCCCCTGAGCTACGCGCCTGTAAGCAAAACGTTATGTTTTTTAGCAACTGCCTCCCGGAATGTCAAGCACTTTTATTTCAGCCTGTGACAGCTTCCGCAGGGAATATCAGGCGTTCTGCCGCGGCCACCACCTCCTGCGCCGTTATCTCGGCCATACAGCGGACACCATCTTGACAAGGTGGTGTCGTGCCGAATTTGGTGCACGGAGAGCAATCAAGGTTCCTGTTGAGGACAATATGCCCTGCCCCCCGAGGTGCCCACTTCGCCGCAATCCCCGGCCCAAAGAGGGACACCGTCGGCTTGCCGAGAGCAACACCAATGTGGAGGATGCCGGAATCACCGCTCACCAGGACTGCGGAGCGCTCGATTACGGCTGCAGTCTCAGCAAGTGAGCACTTTCCCGCCACGTTCATGCCCTGCAGGCCGCGAATAATCTCCTCGCCATCTGTGGCATCAGCTACACCTCCAACGACAACAGTAGAGATACCTTCAGAGGCAAGCATTCCGGCTACGATGCGGTAGCGATCCTCCCCCCATCTGCGCTCCGGTATACTTGCCCCAGGAAATATCACCACAAACCGTTTTCCCTGCAAAGGTGCAAGCAATGAATCCGCTTGCGATGACGCATCAGGTGGGACAACCAACCACGGAAGTTCGGTTATTTCACTTACTGGAATGTCGAGCGGTCCAAGAAGGCCGAGGAAGCTATCAACCTCGTAGTCTTCGTGGGAATACGGAATCGAACAGTTAAATAAGCGGCTTCGTTCGTTCGTGTTGAAACCTATACGGTATCGTGCCTGCACTAGCCTGGCGACCACGGCAGACAGATGGTGCCACTGTTCGGAGTCGATAACCAGATCGTATTTTTCCCAGAATAGAGAGAGGAACTCTGCCGGCACGTCATAACGGATTACCCGGCGCACCCCCTCGGAAAGGGCGAATATCGCCGCATTGCGCCTTTCCGCGAGTATATCGACGGCAACCAAGGGAAACGCCTTGCGGATCGCCCGGACTGCCGGGACCAGATGGACCGCATCACCTATGCCGCCCGGCCGGATCAGCAGGAAAGAGGTCGGAGACGCCGGGACCGGTGCCGAAGCCGGAGCAGGGAGCACCCGCACGAGCAGGGTGCCGGCGATCCGGTCCAGGCTCTTCATCAAGCGGATGTTCACTCTGATATTTCCCAGCACTGATCGTGATGTTTCCGCTCGTACACCACTATGCTTTCCCCCCTGGGTAGGTCTTCTCCGGAGTTCCACTCAGAATCAGGTCGACGACCTCAACCCCCTGCATGAACGAATGGTCCATGTTCCCGACCTCGTATTTCCACCCGCCGAAACGCCCGCGTGAATACACCCCCTTTGACTCCAGGAAGGGGTTTATAAGGGCGATGGCCCGGTCCCTTCCCAATGATGGAACCGGGTAGGAATACGGGATATCGATGAGATAGCTGCTGGCAATATCTTTTCCCTGTCTGGGTTCGATCATCCCCGAGTTGACCAGACCATCGATGGTCGAATCGATAATTGTCGAACGCTCCACAGGCTTATGCTGAGAATAGGTAGTTTCGCACATCAGGGAGAAGAATCTGCCGACATCGCCACCCGGAACGTTGTACGGAGAATAGTTGTAAAAGTTGGTGACCCGGTAGAAGGGAGAGGTATCCTCGGGGAAATACATCCAGCATTTCGGATCGACCCGATGTCCGGAAAAGCCGAGCCCGACGATCAATCCGCTGTTATGGACAAGATCCCGGCAGGCGTCCAGGACCTGATCAGGGACGGCACGGGATCTTGTAACGAACAGGTCGAGCGGGGAGGTATTGATCAGCAGGTCATAGGAATGGACCGAACCGTCCGAACAGGTCACGGATTTCCGGTCAAGATCGATCCCGATCACCTCGGAACCGAAGCGGATCCTGTCCCTGAAAGGCCGCACGATCCCCTCGAAGATCGCTCCGGTGCCACCGTGCCGTGGGAACCGGAACCGGTTGTTCGGCCCCCAGCTGACATCGTCGCGCTGCTCCGCAATGTTCCGTTCGATCCGGCCAAGGTCCACCACACTGACCCGCTCACCGATCCACTCCCTGCTCATCGATTCGAGCGGCATCCCCCAAACCTTATTGTTGTATGGCTCCATGAAATACTTGACTATCCCGGCGCCAAATACAGACTCCATCCACTCCCGGAAATTTGCGGCTAAGGAGGGGTTGCCGGACAGCGACCGCAGACCCAGAAGGCACTCCTGCAAAGCTTCATCCGGGAGGTGCCGGATGTTGTTCTGGAACGGGTACGGGACCCAAGTGCCGAGGATGTGGACCCAGCTCTCGCGCAGATGCTCGTAATATGAATCCCCCAGCGACTCCTCGACCGCGCAGTCGAAGTAATCGTAGTGCGAGAACAGGACATGCCCCCCCACATCCCAGGTGAACCCGCTGCTGTCCTGAAAAGAGGCGGAAAGCCCGCCGACATGGTCGCTCCGTTCAAGAATCCGCCAGTCCGCATGGCCCAGCTTGTCCAGATAGTATGCCGCCCCAAGGCCACACGGCCCGGCACCGATGATAAGGATTTTCATAAGGGATCCCAAGTTGCAACTCTAGAGATATTTTATGGGTAACTCAACCTGAAAGAACATCCAAAAGTATCTGCTGATATTGTTGACTGGTAATTTTGAGATCATAGTTTTCGCGCACATACCTGCATCCATGTTCCGGGTCAGCAGGAGAATCAAGCTTTGCAAGCACTTCAGCGAAAAACAGCTCTGACTCGATCGCTTCACTTGTTCGCGGCACCAATACGCTGCACTGACCGACATATTCGCGAATTGCGCCTACGTCCGAAGACACCACTGTTACCCCTGTTGCCAACGCTTCTAGAATAGTCAAAGGAGCACCTTCATATGCGGATGGCTGCATGAGGATATCGGTGGAGTTGAATACAAAATCGATATCGTTTCTCTGCCCGAAATGAAAAACCCGTCGCTGCAATTTATTGCCTGCTATGAATGCAGTAACACTGCTGCACAGTTCACCATCGCCAATCATATAAAAATAGGAGTTTTTTTCGGATTTGGCTATGCTCAAGGCTGTCTCAAGGAAAAGAAGCGGGCGTTTCTGATGGGTCAACCTTCCAACAAACCCAATCAGCTTATCATCTCGATTCAATCCAAGTTCTTGCTTAAACTTGTCTTTATAGCATTCCTGCTGCCTGAATTTATCAGTGTCGATACCATTTCTTACAACGCATAGTTTTGCAAGATCAACATCGTAATTATTGATTATGTGCTTTTTCAAATCTTCAGAGATCAGAATTGACCGGTCGATATTCTGGTGAATATGCCTGTTGGCGCTGATGTCCGGATACCCTCCCCTGAAACAGTAAGGTTCCAGAACATGCAGGGAGTCCACGATTTTCAGATGAGGGAATCTTTTCTTCAACATTCCGCTCTGCTCATAGAGCCACAGCGAATGCGTATTGTATATGCATGAAATATTGTTTTTATCTAAGTAATCACAAAAGACATCAAACAGGGGACCCGTTGACCTTCTCAATTTAAAAGGTTTCTTGATATACAGATGAAAGAAAAGATCCCAATTGTTAATCAGGTGACTGTCGTCGTCTGTTACACATACATGAATATCGAAACCGGCTTGCTTGAGATTTTTCAAAATATCAAAATTGATTTTTGTGACACCACTTACGTCCAGATAACAAGTGGCATAAAGAACAGCTGTCTTACCTGACATGGTTTTGACTTCTCCACAAATAGAAATCATTTATTGTTTTAATAATCTTCAATCTATGCCTCCATGGCATATAGCTGAATACAATTCTTGCAGACTCTATAAAGGTGCCAGCCACCCTGCCATAGCCCACTTTTGCCATTACCTCTACATTGAGTAAGGTGATCTTTAATACCATAAAAAGCCATATATGATATGACTTGTGCAAGGCAGAAGTTTCTAGTCTTGCCAATAGTTCATTATCTGCAAATTTTCCGCTCTTCCGCTGGAGGTAGTCAATCACGCTCTGCAGCATCAACAGGGACGCAAAAAACTGTTTCTTAAATATAAATCTCAGGGAAAAATAGAGCGCCGCAGCCTGTGCATAGAAAAGCCCAAAGATTTTTTCAAACCCTTGCAGATGCTTGTTCAGTAGATACAGCTTGTTCCTGGTAGCATAATAGACGGTGTTAAATCCGGACTTAAATTCCCATGGCATATGCCATATCTTTGACTTTGGAACTGCAGCGACAAGATAACCTTTCTTTCTAAATCTGATATTCCAGTCAACATCATCACAATAAAGGAAAAAATAATCGTCCCAGATACCGACCGACATGATTGCCTCAACAGGAACGCACATGGAACAAGCCGAAACTGAATCGACAAAATATATATCTTGATCGCAACTTGTCGAATCTGAGTACCGACAGTTGCCACTAAACCTGCCACGCTTCAAATCGATGAAATTGCCAATTTCTATCAACCGTTCCGGGCTGCTGCTGTCAAACATGGCTGAACCGGCTATACCGATGCGACAGTTACCTTCGAGAACCAAAACAAGCTCAAGGAGGGCATCTGGAGATATTGAAACATCATCATCCAATAACCAGACATATTGATAGACACCTGTTTGCAGTGCATGCACAAGCCCGGTATTAAACCCGCCAGTTCCTCCCAGATTCTCACTATTACGAATCATCCTAACGCCGGGATACAGTCTGGCAATCTCTTCAGATGTACCGTCTGAAGAAGCGTTGTCAACTACCACAATGTCATAGTTCGGATAGTTGACCCCCTGTAACTGTCCCACCAAAGCAGTGACAAAGCTTTTCTTGTTCCAGGTGACTACGATGACGCATACTTTAGGAGAAACCACAATCCTGTCCATTCCTGTTAATATTTAATAATTTACCCAATGATCTCAACGGTTCGGTAATTTTCCAGCTGACTGTGCCAGTTAAACTGTTCAGGGTTTTGATGGCAGAGTCTCTTTTCTTCAGCTCGAAGATGCTCGTCTCGCCCATCAGCTTCAACACCTTGCTGACAAAGGCCTTGTCTTCATTGTTTGATATCGTTCCAGTCACATAATCAATCAATACCGACAATGTTTCCTCATAGATTGCCCCCGTAGATTCCCTGATCGTATTACTGCCGTGCACCCTGTATGAGACAAGCTTTTTGCCCGGATAAAAAACAAAGCCCCTTCCATATACTTTCAGTGCCCTTAATGCATAATCATAGTCATGAGCGTAACGATATTGTCTGAAAAGTCCGACCTTGACCGCTGCGTCTCGATCAAAAAAAAAGTTTGAACTGCTCACAGCAAGATTGCCTGAAAGCAGTGCACTTTCAACAGAAGCAGACTGACCGAATATATCCTTGAGCCGCCCGAACCATTGATGGAACCAATGGTTTTGGTCATCGATCGGAAGTGAATCATCTCCGATCAATTCGACATCTGTGATAATGAAATTGCAATTGCTCTGTCGCATACAGTCAACAAGGAAAGACAACCTTTCAGCAGCATAGAGATCATCTGAGTTGATGATGGATACATACCTCCCCCTGGCAAGCCCGAGCCCCCTGTTAAGCACATGATAGGCATCCCTGTTCTCCTGCTCATAATAGCGGATGCGGGGGTCGGCATAACTTTGAACCTTTGCGGCGGTACCATCTGTAGACCCGTCGTTAATTATTATTAACTCAAAATTGGTAAAAGTCTGTTTAAGCACACTCTCAATAGCCTCGCCAACATATTGTTCATGATTATAGGCTGGCATGATGACCGTTACAGTCGGTTCGCTCATGGGAATTATTACCGAGTGTTCGTCATTCATATCAGTGATGCCCCGATAGTGATTCAGATAAATACCTAAACAGCATTCTCACGCCGTTTACAAGCCTGAACCATAGGATCTGCAGCCGGGTGAAGACAGGATGATACTTATGAAGGTTTTCCGGTTTGTACAGGAAATCATATTCCTCATCGATGCTGTCATATTGCAGATGCCACCCCTTACACCGCTCTTCTTCCACAAAACGCATTTTTCTGTTATTAAGCACTTTCTCCATTCCATGCAGCTGACTACGGATCGGATAATGGCGTAGAACAAATTTAAGCGGGAAAATTCGGCGATGCGGAAACAGTACCGAATGCCCGCCATGAGTGGTTAAATCTACAGGATTTCCGCTGTTTTTCCACGACTTGATCTGCAAACTGTCAAAATCTGCCCCCCAGTCGAAGGAGACAAGCTGCTTTCTGACATCATCCTCCTTGGTGAAATCATTATTTGTGGGCCGGAAATTGAGCAAGGCGAAATCAATTGCATTGAATCCGAAAAAATCGGCCAGTTTTATACCGGAATACAGAGAAACCAACGGAAATGGTGATTCACGAAATTCATCTGCGTCATGGTGAATGTACCAGTCAGCCCCAAGTTCCAAAGCCAATTGCTCTTTCCGCTTCAAGATATCGGTCCAGACAAACCTTTCACTCTCCTGGTCGCTACCGATTTCAGGGGGGAAAGTTTCAAAACCAATAAGCCCCCTCCCCAACCATCTGGACGCCTCCTCAACTGTCCGGTCTTTTGACCGGTTGTCAATCAGATATACTTCAATATTCTGCTGAACAAGGTCACCGATAACCTGATAGATGACATCTTCTTCATTATATGCCGAGATTATTGCAACTATCCTGAATTTTGCTTTTGCCATTGGATTTTCAGACGCTCCAAACAGATCCCGAATTCATGGCTATCCGCAATATTTATCTTATCAATGCCACATCGTGCTCAGTGAGCTAATCCGCCTGCGGATGCAGTTGCGCATCAAACTAATGATAAGCGGGCTAAACGGCGCTATCAAAAATGCTCTCATATGCATGAAAAATACCCGGTCAGTCCGCCCCATTCGGGCAAAGAGATCGCACAAACGAAGAAGATCACCAACAACGGCGTGTCTCAACACTCTTTTTCTGGTATCCACCTCTTTGAAAGCTGCCTGATAATCTTCACGCCCAGTGAGACGCCTTTGCCTTGCAAGCACTTTATATATTTCGGCCGAACGACGCTGGGGTACAAGCTTCTGAAAGGAGAGTTGGCCCTCATGAACACGGTAACGGAGCAACGGTTCCGGCAGGTTTGCGACAGTTCCAACTTCGGCCAGACGCAACCACAAATCGTAGTCTTGCGCATATCTTCCAGCAATGCTGCGATACCCCATAACCTTACGGACCGCCTCGGTTCTCATCATCACACTGGAATGGCAGAAATGATTGCCTTCTTCTGCCAGAATTCTCTGGAGTGCCATATTATCGGTGTTGAAGGTTTCAATATGAAGAAGTCGCCCCTGGGCGTCGATATACTCAACGGACGTCCCTAGCAGCACCAATGACGGGTCACTGCTCATTTTTTTAACCTGCAGAGCCAACCGCTCCGAATGCGCAACGTCGTCGGCATCCATGCGAGCAATCAGGCCACCCCGTGCTTGGGACAGTGCAAGGTTAAGGGCGTCAACAAGCCCAACGTTACTGCTCATGGTGATAATGCGGAGACGATGATCGATTACATTTCGCAGAATCTCTGGACTGCTGTCTGTGGAAGCGTCGTCAACAACAATCAGTTCAATATTTTGGTAAATCTGCTTCAAAATGCTGTCGATTGCTTCCTGTAGGAATTCCTGACCGTTATGAACAGCCATAAGGACCGAAACCAAATGTGTACTCATATTAGATCCTCAAGCCCCGAACAAGAATCCGCCGAATAATCACAAGTGCATCCCAATCTTTCACCGGAACAAAACTGATTTAAGTCGACACTGCATAGATTTATTTAACAATTTTATGATATGTGAGAATGCAGACGGCAACTCATACAGGTCAAGATAGCTGTTCTTCCCATAATATTTTAACGCATTCCTCTTAAAACCCACAGGATATAGGATGTGCTTATTATCCTCGAACTCATACATATTATTTTCCCGAACAAAGTCGTACAGCTCGCTTCCTGGAATCCCTAGATAGACATTCTTCCCAATATAATCTGGGTTACAAACCTTTATCAGATCTTCAGTTTGCCTAAGATCATCTTCGGTTTCGGTTGGAACCCCAACAACAAAACTAGCATAGGTCTTTATCCCAACTTTTCTGGCTATTTCAAAAGCCCGGATAAACTGTTCACGGGTCTCCCCTTTGCGATAAAACTCCAACATCCGAGAACTGCCGCTTTCAACACCGATATAGAAGACCCGGCACCCGGCATCCGCCATCAGCTTCTGGTAATCATAATCGTTTAACTGATCTACACGCGTCTCGCAGAACCAGTCAATCCTGATTTTTTTCCTGAGCAAGAGTTCGCAAAATTCTACCGTCCTCTTCTTGTTGAGGGTAAAATGATCCTCTCTGAAGTAGATCCCTCGTGCACCATAGTAGCGGATCATGTGTTCAATGTCGTGAACGACACGTTCGGCGGACATGTAGCGGTAGCTTTTTCCCCATATGGATTTGACAGAACAAAAGGTGCAGTCGAAAGGGCAGCCGCGACTCGTGTTGAATGTGTAAACCGGATATGAAGGATACCATGGGTGAGTCCAGTCATATGGGCGGTGAATGAACTCCTCCCATGCCGGTAACGGCAAGGAATCAAGATCTTCAACTTTCTCTCCAATAACCAAACGTTCGCCAATTCCTCCGTTTATGATTTTGGGGACTGAGATTTCTCCTTCGCCAATTACTATTCGGTCTACATAGTCGGGAATCTCTTCCCAGCCTACGGATGTATGTGGACCGCCCACAATTATTCGCCCATTCCACTCTTTTTGCTCTCGCTTACGATGTAACGACCTGAACATGGAGAGCGTTGCATCATAGCAGATGGTATTAGCATAGATTCCGACCAGCTCAATGTTGTTGCGTACAAGAAAGTCAGTTTCCAGAATATTGGTAGGCTTTAGGTACTCATCACTAAAAAAGACTTGATGGCCGGCTTGCTTTACAACAGAAATAAGATAGCCAAGGCCGATCGGAGGGCGTTTTTCTGTGGTAAAAAATCCAGACTTATCAGGAGCTGCTGAAGTGAGAAATAGTATATTCACAATATTATCTTCAAAATATCATTTAAGGTCATCATTGGTGTTCCAACGGAAACATTTGTTTGACATCCCATTGCACCGGTATGTGCAATCTGCCGATATGGGTATCCCTCCCTTTGATATTTAACCGAAAGTGCCGCTTCCAATCATAAACTTCACACGTATTTTTGTCCAACAAGCAGAAAAAGAAATCCAGCCAGTTAACATTTACAGGTAAAAATGGGAAATGCACGTGAAAACTGCCCTTGTCAGGAATTTCTCCAAATGGTTGTCCTGCATCGTTGTTGGTACCTTGAAACAATACTCCATCCTGATCACGAATCAGAATATCGAGGGACGGGTCTCGTGGAATTTTTCCCATTACTTGATAATCAACCACCAGGGTCACGCCATCCCCAGCTAGAATATCAACCACCTCTTCCCCCCTACTATTTAAAAACTTGCCAGCGATAAAGGTGACTTTTCCAGAGCCAATGGATTTATCCCAACATGTAAAACCGTTTTCGATTAATGGCTCCAACATCTCAAGGTCTTGATGGTATTTTTTAATGCAGCTATCCACATTGTCCAGCTTAACAACCTGACCTTTATTTAAATATAGCACCCTGTCCGCAAATCGTGATATCTGGTGCATATTGTGAGAGACCAGAACAAATGCAGTACCCCTGTCCCTGAAATAGCTTAGCGCATTAAAGCACTTCACCTGGAAACTGATATCGCCTACGGCAAGCACTTCATCAAGAAGGAGAACGTCCGGTTGTGTTTTAATCGCCACCGCAAAACCGAGTCTGACCACCATCCCAGAGCTATAACTCTGTACAGGCGAATCAATGAATTCTCCCAACTCCGCAAAATCGATGATCTCGTCAATCTTTTCATCAATGTCCCGTTTGCAAAGACCAAGTACCGATGCATTGACATAAATATTCTCACGTCCCGTCAGAATGGGGTTAAAACCGGCACCTAGAGCGATAAGCGCACCCATTTTGCCACTCGCCTCGATCCTCCCTTGGTCAGGTTTGATCAGACCATTAATCATGCGCAGGAGGGTAGTCTTGCCAGCACCGTTGTGACCGATCAATCCCAGACATTCACCGCGTTTCAACTCAAAATTGACGTCCTTGACAGCCCAAAACTCGTCAAGTCGGAGTTCGCCATTGCCCCCATGTCGACGCCCCAGCAGTTCACTGCTAACGTCCTGCATCCCATACCACAGAGACCTTTTCAGGCATCGGCAGAACTTCTTAGAAACTCCTTCAACTTTTAGCAAGGTTTCATTCATGGTATCAGGCGCTCATCCGTTCGATGAGAATTGGCATGGCGAGCCGGTACACCATCCATACCAGAAATAGCACTGCAATAGTGACGGCATTGACCAACAGAAAGGCTCCCAAGTATTCGGGTGATGTCCCTGTAAGCCAATCACGGCATGTCAGAATAAGGGGAGTCAAAGGATTGAGGGTAAATAGAGTGGCTGCCCACCCTATTTTGGGCACAGGAAAAACCACCGGTGTAGCATACATAAGAAACTGCATCAATAAAGGCAATGCGCGGCCAACATCAGTATAGAGCAAACCGACAGGCGTAATGAGCAATCCTATAGCAGTACCAACCATGATTAATGAAAGAAGCCCGAAAGGAAACAGTAGCCCCCCCCACCCCGGTGATACACCAAGAATTATCACTACCGCCAGCAGCAGAATAATTTTTATGGCGGCATTGAAAAGCGTCTGGTAAATGCCAGACAGAATCAATGCCTCACGCGGAAAGTTGAGTTTGGCCAGCATGTTTTTTGCCCCTTCTACCTGCTGTAACGGAGCGTTCAAGGCATCCATGAAAATTGCCCATAGCATGGTGCCAGAAAAAACGTAGACAGGATATGGCAAAGAGGTGTCTGCAACGACAACAATGCCAGAATAGCTGATAAAAAGCCAAGCGAGTGTATTGGCCAGCGGCAGGATAAAAGCCCAAAGTATTCCGAGAATGGCTTGGCGATACTGGGCGCGTATATCGCGCACCGCCAGACGCCATGCAAGTTCCCGCCCCCTGACCAGATCAGAAAACATCTCCCGTAGCATCTTTAAAGGATTGGCGAGAGAGGAATCAGGAGTATATATCGTGATCTTCGGTTTACTCATAGAAAACACCTGTTAGATTTCATGAATAGTATTGCGCTTCCCCACCGCGCACCCCTTCAATGACTCCACAAAGAAAACCAAATCCAAACCTCCCTTGCTCACGAAAGCGGCGAATCGGAAGAAGCAATAACGGAGCATGTCTGGCACAGTTTGCAAGCAACAATACCCATATTGCAAAGGGATAACGATGCTTTAGCCCGTAAAATGAGTACCCGACTGCCTTCGGCTTTCTCAAGTTTGGCACCAGCATCGGCGGATGAAAGTAGGCGAGTTCGCCACAGTTCATGGCCGACTTCCCCGCAATGGTGAACCGGGTGACGAACTCCACATCCTCCTGGCCGACAAAATCCGACACGAATCCCCCCAAGCTGGCAAGAACAGATCTCCGGTAAGCAGTACACCTGCTGGTCATAAAAAAGGGATCGTGATAGTCATATCGGTCAACAAGCAGGGCATAACTAGCTCTTCCCCAGGGGGCAACCGCATCCACGGCGGGATTAGACAAAAATATCCTGTCAAGACTTTCCAGAAAATCCTTTTGTAAAATCACGGTATCGTCATCCAGAAACAAGACGATTTCCCCACGACTACCTGCCAACCCCGTGTTGCGTGAATATCCCATTTTCCCGAAATTCCCGTCTAGAGGGATGTATCGCATCTGAAGGACAGATGAGAAGCTTTCTGCGCATCTCTTCCCATCCTCGGTCCCGCCTCGGTCTTCGACAAGCACGACCTCAAAGCGGTCGATTGGCATGGTCTGGTCTGCAAGGGAGTGAAGGATGCCGGAAAGCAGGTCGAGACGACCATAAAAGTTTATGACACACGAAATTCTTATCCCATCACTGGCAAGATTCACAACACAGTCACCAGAAAGGTTGAACGGAAAGACCCGATACAATCCCTGAAGCACAGTGGCCCTGAACCCGTTATTTGCCATATATTCCCCAAGCGACCATGATTGCCCAGGCTACACTTATCACCAGCAGCGGCGCATCATGCAGAAGAGAATCAGTCGGGTCTCCGCCTTTGCCACTCTTGACCCGATAAATGTATCGAAGCAATCCGAAACAGCAGAGAGGGACGGTATACACCATAAAACTCCTGACTATCACATACATGGTATAGGTTACGAGAACGGCACCGCCGGTCATATACATGGTGCCGTCAAGGAACCCATCGGGATAGGTGGAAAGTGATTTTCTGTGCTCTCCTGCCGAATCGCCCAAAGAGAGTTTTTCACTCAGACGTTTTCCCGTACTGAGAAACACCGCCAGCAGAAAAACAGTAAGGAGTAGCCAATCTGAAACCGCTATGCCGAATGCATCTCCTCCAGCAAGAAGTCTAACCACAAAACCGCTCGAAATGCAGAGGAGGTCGATCACGGCAACATCCCTGAACAGATGCGTGTACGCAACAGTGATCAGGAGATAAAGTATAAGATAAAGCGGAAAACGGGTTGAAACCTGAAATGACAGAAAAACCGCAATCAAAAGAAGCCCAGCGCACAAACACCAGGCAGACAATGCGGTAACCCTCCCCGAGGCGATCGGTCGACGACTTTTTCGAGGGTGCATGGCATCGCTTTCCATATCCCGGATATCGTTGAAAATATACCCGGCACTGGAACCGAGACAGAATGCAGCAAAAGGGACAGTTCCTTTCAGCAGAACGTGATAGTCAACTAAGGTTCCGCCCAGGAAGGGGGGGAAAAACAACATCAGGTTCTTGAGCCATTGGGGAACCCTAAGAAGTTGTACTACCACAGTGATCAACCGCATCAAGATCCCTGCACCAAAGACAGGAAAAAATCTTCAAGATCTTTACGCCTTGTTTCGACTAGAGTAACCTCAAAGCCACGTTTCGACACCTGCGTCATGAACCGGTTGAAATCCTCCTTTTGGACATAATATTCCAAGGTTGTCTCGTGCTCCCGAATGGGCTCAAAACCTTCAACGGAACGGTTCTCAGCATCTCTTACAGAAATCTGAACGAGATACCCCTCCACTCCGCGCCTGAGAACATTCTCTACCGTATCAAGTGCCACGAGTGAACCTTTGACGACAATACCGACCCTGTCGCAGACCTTCTCCACATCATCGGTGATATGGGTACTGAAGAAGACACACTTGCCCTGCCTTTTAAGGTCAAGGATGATATCCTTGACCAGGGCCCTTCCGAGCGGGTCCAGGCCGCTCATCGGCTCGTCAAGGATATAGACCTCCGGATCGTGGATAAGCACCTGGGCAAGCCCAACCCGCTGCACCATCCCCTTGCTGTACCCCCGCATCGGCCGTTTGCGGGCTTCCCACAGGTCAAGACGTTTCAGGACATCCTCGGAGCGACGGCGTAATAACTTCTCATCCATTTTGAATTGTGATCCGACAAAAGATAGATACTCATCTGCACTCAGGTAGTCATAAAATGCCGGGTTTTCGGGCAGATATCCGACCTGGATGCGGGAATCGGACCGAGATACGTCAATGCCCATAATTTGGGCTGACCCGGCGGTCGGCCGCAACAACCCCATAACCAGCTTGATTGTAGTACTCTTACCGGCGCCATTTGGTCCTAAAAAACCGAAAACTTCTCCCTTGGCAATCTCAAGATCAAGACCTTTCAGTGCATCGACCTTTGTCATCCGCTTCCCGGTAAACTGCTTGTAAAGACCGGATATCTCAATGGCGTTCATCAGGCTCTCCCGCTGTTTCTGTGCTATTTTTCTTCACCCCGGCAAAAGCGTACTTACTGGTTGTTGCGACTTTACCGTCCGCTTCCAGGTAAAACTGCCCGCCGTAAGGGTCTCTTGGAGGGGGAGAGAGAAACCCTCCGGAAACCAGCTGTTCAACCTTTGCCGGCATTACACCCCGCGTTTCCCGGTATCGCTCCCTGGCCACTTCAATGCGACGCGCCTCACGAAAAGCTGTCAACCGGAGCTGATAATTCTTTTTCAGTGCAGGATTGGTCTCACCCTTCAGCAGAGCCGACAGATAGCTTATGGCCAGCTCAGTCTGCCCAGATTCCTGCATATAGCGCCCGGCCAGAAGCCTGGACAGATCGGATCCGGAGAGTTCGCCGGCGCGCTGATAATACCTGGCAGCCGCAGCATAGTCTTTCAGAAAAAAAGCATTATTGAACCCGGCGAAAAAGGGGAGATACCAGTCCCAGGTGCGGTACTTCATGCCATAGTCCAGAAGATCGTTTGCCAACTTAATCTGCCTGACATCCCAGGTCAGAAAACCCTGTGCAAAATAGTAAGCGTCCATGTTGTAGGGATCAAGCTTGACAGCGCCATGCAACAACCGGGACATGGACATGTAGTCCGGCGGAATTTCCAGTTGGTTATCAGCTTTTTCTATAAGCCCGCCGAAGTAGATCAAAACCTTCAGCACAAGCGAAGCAGCCACCAGTTCTTTATGATCCGCTGCGACTGACTTGAGCGCCGTAACTGAAGGAACATAGCCCAGCTTTTCCACGAACGGCTTGTTATGCATATACGTTGTGAGCGGAATGGCCAAAATGCCGTACAAAAGCATACAGACAAAGGCAATGGAGGCTGTTTTGAGCATCGGCTACCTCATTTCACGCCGCAGGAAAATGACAGCGGAAAGAGAAAGCAGAATCCCCACATAGACAACAAAATAGGCCATTGTCAACAACAGTCCGTCAACCGGAACCGGGAGACCGTAAATCGCATTTACCTTCAAATCAAAGGCACTGAAATTGGGAAGAATGTAATACAGACCAGAGGCAATCCGCTTAACTGTGGGCGACAGGGTTTTTGAAGTGGGTGAGTTGATGTACTCATAGACCTGTTGCGTGACACCACCGGCCAGAAACGTGGCGATCGTGCCGAAAACCGGCAGAAAGAAGGAGGTACTGACTGTGGAAAAAAGAAAGGCCACCGCAATCAGCAGGATGAATTTCAAGGCATCAAACAGAATGCAGAGGCCCATAGTGCCCCAGACGATTGGCCTGTCAGGCGGATGGAGTGCAGATGTAAAACCAACCACCGCACAAGCTGCGATTCCCATAACAACTGCCGCCAGAAGCACAAAGAGAGCCGTGCCGCCAAAGCGCCCCAGCAGATACCCCTGTCGCGAGAGCGGCAGACCCAGTACACTGAAGGTATAGCGCCTTTCAATATCCTTCCAGAGTGACGTACCACCCAGAAACACTGCCAACAGCAACAGGATGAATGAAAGCAGGGATAATGACAGGGTCAAGGAAAGTTCCGTCACTTGGCGCATGGAGAGTGCAGCGATGCCGGGGATCAGCAGGAATGCACATGCTGTCACCATAATCCCCTGAAATACGCGGTCGCGAAAGATCCCTTTCAGAGTGATAAGAATGATTGATCTCATGTTTCAACAACCTCCGGCTATTCTCAAGCTGACATGTCGCGTACTACCAGATCATCTGCACTCTGTCTGCCGTTACAATCGTCTGATTATCCGAAATGCCTGACCAATAAGCAAGCGGTCAAAGGGATCTCGATGATAAAACGGATTTGCATGTTGAGGCGTAGGGTTATCATGTATCATAGTCCACTAACGGGCTTGGCGCAAACACCTTCATTTCCCGAGTTCTTTCGCCAGCTTTTCGGCCGGTTTACGGTAATAGGCAGCAGGAGGGGCGGTTTGAATAACGGCATTGAACGCCGTTAGTGCTCTATTTTTCTCTCCCGCCTGCATATGAACAATCCCCAGACGATAGAGATAAAAAGGGTCGCCGGTAAGCTCAATGAGGCGTGTTAGCGTTGTAACTGATTCAGCATAGACGTCTTTGAGTGTTGCCTTGTTCGCCATTACCTGAACTTTATTGAGTTCCAGTACCTGCAACAGTATGGCAACTTCATGCTTGCCAGGGTTAGCCATCAATTGCTTTAAAATAACATGGGCCTCAGTAAAATTACCTTCGTTCATCAATGCAAACGCCTTGTTTTTCAGCCCGTACTGGGCGTTGATAAGGCCATTTGTTTCATTGAATGATTTATAGATGGCAGCTGCTTCCTTCTGTTTACCTCTATGATGCAACGCATTGGCAATTTCATTTTGCGCAGGGATAAAACCAGGTGATTTCTTTAGAGTATCCTGAAACAGAGCAAGATTATCCTGCCAGAGTAGATTGCGAGTGGCAGTACCATAAAGTGCAATTGCAACAAGGCACGATACGGCAATGACCAGATGCACTTGATACTTCCGGTGCCATTCCCATTGCGATACCGCCAATGTAACTCCCACCAGAAAAAATGCGGAAGGAATATACATATAGCGCTCGGCCAGCGGAGTCCAGGTCAGGCGCAGCAACGGGATCATCAACGCAGATGTGCCGACAGCCCCCGCACATATCACAAAAAATGCCGGCAAAGTTCGCCGGGTCATAAGCCAGATGATACCCGCCAGTACAAGAAGCCCAAGCGGCAGATAGGCATCTGAAACGTGAATGATCCCAAAATTAAGGGGAAAAGGGACCAAGATTTTTTTTGCATAAAAGCCGGTTGCCTTTAGAACCAGCCTTGCATTAATCAAAATACCGGCACTCTCGGATCCGCCAACGTGGGTTATCACCCGGGCAACACCTTGATCACCTTTGGAGAATGCCCGCGTACGAAAGACAAAATAGATAGCACCTGCTGAGCAGAACACAATGAAATGGAACCAGTAACCTCGAAAAACGGAACGGAGCGGAGCTGCATCAGTTCTGGCTGCAGAAATGAAAAACGGGAAGAGCAGAGCAGCGGGAAGAAAAAAGATTGCTGTTTCCTTGGCAAGACAGGCAAGCAACATACATAGTGACGATATTAACGACTGAAACAAACTCAGTGGCCGCATTAGAAGCAGATACATTGCTAATAACAGGAAAAATCCGGCCAGCAGGTCAGTCCGGCCTGAGATCCAGTTTACCGCCTCGGTATTAAGCGGATGGATGGCAAAAAACATTGCCGCCACAAATGGAGCAACCGGTGGTGTATTAGGCAGGAAACCAGCGGCCCGACGGGCAACAGCATAAACCAGGAGGGTATTGACAAGATGGAAGATGATGTTTTCCAGGTGCATGAAGCTTTCTTCCAGCCCCCAGACGAATTTATCCATCATAAAAGACAACAGCAAGATGGGACGATAATAACTCCCTGAACCACCCGGGACAAATATGTTTTGCAAAGTGAATATATCGCTGTTCAGAAGAAACTGCAGCATCCCTGAATCGTCAACAGAGTTAATGGGTGAAAAAATTGATTGATAATAGACGCCAAGGACGACAAAGATGAGCATCAAGATAAATGTGGAAGGTCTTAGTCTCTGCGGCATAGACACCTATCACAAAAAAAGCGGGATGCCGAAGCACCCCGCTTTGAGAAAATAATTATCTACACTACATTGACGTCCAATCACCAGTCAAAAAATCTGCAGAAGTTGTTGCGTTTGGAGCTGCGGTGGTAGCTTCTTTGGTCACGGGCATCTGATAAATGGCAGTACTATCGGCAGAAGTACCAAAAGCCTTTACACCATTTTTGTGTTGTGTAATCAAAGCATAACCAGTAGTTGCAGTATTGAACGCCATACTGACCCCAGTTGACAGTTTGCCAATTTGCTTTGGTGTAGTTACAGATGCATCATTTCCGCCTACTACATTCTTACCGGCATCAGCCCAGACAATATTAGCAGTTGCAGCAGCAAATGACGTAGAGGCAGCAGCTAAAACCAACGAAATTGCTATAAGAGTTCTTTTCATGGTTATCTCCCTTACTGTTATATAAGTCTTATTGGAAAGCCAGGCCTGCAGGATATTCCTGATTATCAGCCATATACGCCTCATTGCCGGTTTTGATGTTTTTCAAGTCACTGGTTGAGGCGCTATGGTAAGCCTTCTCACGATAGGACGAGAACTGCGGGATGGCGATGGCCGCCAGGATGCCGATGATCGCCACGACGATCAGCAGCTCGATAAGGGTGAAGCCTTTGTTGTTTCTGATTTTTTTCAACATCTGGATTCTCCTTTCTGCTGGTTTGTTTGCTAAAGTGAATTTTCTTGATGTATCGGAACAAGCTCCTGAAGACTTTAGCGAATCTATTTATGATCTAGAAGCCAAATACATGCCAAGTCAAACAAAATAATATTTACCAATAATTTCAGTTAAATACGAATATATACTTAAATTCTCTCTTGGCAAGCTACCTATTAATTTCAAATTAACGTCACAGATGGTGACATTTTTTGTCACCGCATTGACATCTCTTCCTCCCCGTCATCCATACCGAACTTTGCCAAACGATAACGAAACGATCTGAACGACATCCCGAGCAGTTGCGCTGCTCTCTTTTTCACACCTTCGCACTGTTCCAACGCCTGAAGCAGATATTTTTTCTCTATTTCGTTCAGAAATGCCTCAAGGTTGATTCCCTCACTCGGAATTAAGATTAAGTCACTTGATTTCGATCTCCTTTGAAAATCAAGTATCTGCCTCGGGAGTGCGTCAAGGGTGATGGTACGATCACCAATAACCAGGCATCGCTCCACCAGATTTTCCAGTTCGCGGATATTTCCCGGGAAGGGATACGCCATCAGGACATTCAGCGCATCATTGGTGATGATCTGCCGCCCTTCAGGTTTCCCCGCAAATTTTTGATAAAAATGTTCGACAAGGATTGGTATGTCCTCGGGCCGCTGCCGGAGCGGCGGCATCATAACCTGGACCACATCAAGGCGATAATAGAGGTCCTCCCGGAACCCCCCTTCTTTCACCTGCTCTTCAAGATCGCGATTTGACGCCGCAATGATGCGGACATCGGACTTACGGTCAATACTGTCGCCAACCCGTCTGAATTCCCGCTCCTGCAGCACCCTGAGCAACTTAGCCTGCAGCTGCAGCGGCACCTCGCCGATCTCGTCGAGGAAAAGGGTCCCCCCTTCAGCCTGCTCGAAATAACCGGCCCTGTCGGCAACGGCGCCAGTAAAGGCACCCTTGCGGTGCCCGAACAGTTCGCTTTCCATGAGATTTTCAGGTATGGCGCCACAATTCACGGCAACAAAGCGTTTCTCTCTCCGGGGACCGTTATAATGGATGGCGCGGGCAGCCAGTTCCTTGCCGGTGCCGCTCTCGCCGAGGATCAGTACCGTTGCAGTACTGGCAGCGACCTTCTCGATAAGGGCATAGATCTCCTGCATCTTGACGCTTTTCCCGATGAATCCACTGAAACTATATCGCTCTTGAACTTCACGACGAAGCCGCACATTTTCCTGGACGAGAATGCGCTTTTCCAGCGCATTCCTGACCAGGACCTTGATCTCTTCGACCTTGAACGGCTTGGCAATATAATCGTAAGCACCGAGCTTCATCGCCTCGACCGCCTGTTCAGCCGTGCTATAGGCTGTAATGAGCAGGACAGCAGTATCGGGTGTAATCTTCTTGATCTGCTCCAAGAGCTGTAACCCGGATAACCCAGGCATATTGACGTCGGATATGACCAGTTCGTAGTCTTCCGTTTCCAGCAGTTTCAGCGCTGATTCGGCACTGTCTGCCAGATCGGGATGGTATCCCTCACGCTCCAGGAGGATGGAGAGGAATTCCCGCATGCTCAATTCATCATCAACGACCAGAATTTTCGTTTCCATTTTTCCTCATTTTGATCACCGGCATGCGTTCCTTCTGAAATATCGATCAACACCTCGGCAGGTTTATCTTGAATGTAGTGCCCCTGTCCGGCTCGCTTTCAACCGAGATGTGCCCTCTATGGGCATCGATGATCCGGAATACCGTAGCGAGCCCAAGACCGGTTCCCCCCTGCTTGGTCGTAAAAAATGGCTCAAATATACGCTGAATATCCTGTGGAGGCATACCCGGCCCCGTATCGGCAAACAAAATCCGCACCATCTCTTTTCCCTCTCCCCACCCATGGTCGATGCCGACATCTATTGTCACGGCCCCTTCTCCCTGCATCGCATCAAAGGAATTGACAAACAGGTTCCAGAAAACCTGTTGCAGCTGATCTCGGTCAGCGCATACCTTCAGGCCGGGAGCGCACTGCGTGGTAACGCTAATATTATAGAATCGAGGATCTCCCGAAAGAAGTGCCGAAAGCTCATCGAGGAGATGTTTCAGAACAACCGGCGCGATATTGGGGGCATTGGGTCTGGCATAGGCAAGGAAATCTCCGATCAGGAAATTGAGGCGTTCCGTTTCGCGCATGACAATGTCTAGAAGTCGACGGTCCTCCTCCATGACCCGTTCACCCTGAGCAATGAGCTGTACCGAGCCGCTGATGGATGCCAGAGGGTTTCTGATTTCGTGAGCCATGTGTGCGGCAAGTTCACCGATAGCCGCCAATCTGTCGGCCCGCTTCAACTCCCGCTCCATCTCCATAATGCGGGTCAGGTCCTTGAAATTGATAAGAGTCCCGATCCGGTTACCATCTTTATCGGTAAGATCTACCGCACGGTAACCGAATATTAACTCGTTACCGTCCGGCTTCTGGTAGCTTATCTCATCAGCGTAAACCGAATTTTGCTTGTCCAGTATACCGGCAAAACCCGGGATGACCTCCTGGAGCGGCTGGTCATATGCTTCTCTCTGCAAGATGCCGGTCAGCTCTTCTGCGTGGCGATTAAAAACCCGCACTCTCCCCTCGGTGGTGATAGTCAACAAGCCACTCGACAGATTCTTTACAATAACACTGTTCAGTCTTTCCAGTTCTTCGTAGTTGATCTCCTTTTCCTTGAGGGCATTTTCACTGCTCCTGACCCGTTCTGCCAGATAACCGGTGAGAAGAGCAGTCAGATAAAAGGCAACGATATTGACAAATATCGTATAGAGAATGTGCACTGCACCGTACTGTTGCGCATAGAACGGTGTGAGACCGAGGGCGCTCAACGTGCCGAAATATTGAAGATCGAGAATCCCACCGTAAAGGATGCCACAGAGGGAAGCCGCATAAAAGGCCTCCCTGCGCGCGAGTAGCACCGATGCTGAAATGATGGCCAACATATAGAGAAATGAATATGGAGAAGTAATGCCGCCAGTAAGAAGGATCAGGGTCGTCACCAGCAGGATATCCCAGATGATCTGGGCATAGGACAGGAAAGGATGGGGTTTATCAGTTCGATACAGGACTACGAGAGACAGCAGCGAAAAAAGGAAGGTAACACCGACCAACCTGACCAGGCCGGGTAGAGAAAGGATTTCAATACTATCAGGGACTCGCCGGTACAGGATGATCGTGGAGAAAAAAAACAGCGCCACCACGATCATCCTGGCTAGGATAAACCAGACGAGACCCCTTTTCTCATTCATCGGCTATCCGCCGACGACACTGCCCATCTTGAATATGGGAAGATACATGGCAATGACCAGGCCACCGACCGTGGTCCCCAGCACCACCATCAAGAGTGGCTCCATCATCGAGGTCAGTGCTGATACGGCGTCGTCCACCTCGTCATCGTAGAAATCGGCAATCTTGTTCAACATGGTATCCATGGCGCCGGTAGCTTCGCCGACCGATATCATCTGCACCACCATGGGAGGAAAAACGCCACTCGCAGCCAACGGTTCCGCAATGGTCTTCCCTTCGGATATCGCCTGACGAACGTTGTAGATGGCCTCTTCCACGACCTTGTTCCCGGCTGTCTTGGCAACGATCTCCAGGCCGTCCATGATCGGGACGCCGCTGGATATCATGGTCCCAAGGGTACGGGTGAATTTTGCCACCGATACCTTGCGGATGAGAGGACCTGCAATGGGCGCTTTCAGCGCCAATCGATCAACAACCTTCCTTCCATTTGGCGTAGCATAGTATTTCTGAAAAGCAAACTTCAAGACAAAGAAGGCCGCAATCATCACAAGGATATACTTCTTAAAGAAATTACTGAGCCCAATGACCAACTTTGTCGGCCCGGGCAGATCACCACCCATATCGGCAAACATCTTCGCAAAGGTGGGGATGACAAATACCAGGATGACACCGACGACAATCACTGCAATGGAAAGGATGGTTGCAGGATAGACCATGGCCCCTTTGACCTGCTTCTTCAGCTTCATCGCCTTCTCGATGTAGGCTGCAAGCCGGTTCAGGATTGTGTCCAGAATGCCGCCAACCTCACCCGCTGCGACGAGGTTTACATAAAGCTGGTCGAAGGCCTTGGGATGCTTGGCAAGGGCATCGGCAAAGGTGGAACCGCTCTCCACGCTTTCCTTGACCTTATACAGGATATCCTTGAAGGTCTTATTTTCCTGCTGGCCGGAGAGGATGTCCAGGCATTGGACCAGGGGAAGACCAGAATCGATCATGGTTGCAAACTGTCGGGTAAAGACGACAAGATCCTTTGTCTCGATCTTCTTGGCACCACTAAAACCGGGGATCTTCAGCTCCTTCCCAAGACCTTTCCCTTCCCCTTTGACGGTGATCCCCGTGAAGCCAAACCGCTTCAATTGGGCTTCGACGAGTCCTATATTATCGGCCTCCATTACCCCTTTCTGGATCTGGCCAGACTTGCTCCGTGCTTCCCAGTTGAACTTTGCCATGGTTCCTCCCGTAATTCCTTTCCATTCCTGCTTAACGTAGCGGACGGCGCTGCTGCCCGGGCAGTGTACCTCCCGCAGCAAACATCTGTTTCAATTCATCCGGCTCGGGTGACCTGCCCATGGCATCATCGACAGAGATGAGCCGACGGGCACAGAGACTGAACAACGATTGGTTCATGGTCTGCATGCCGAACTTGTCCTGGCCGACCTGCATCTGCGAATAGATCTGATGAACCTTGTCCTCCCGGATCAGGTTGCGGATCGCCGGGTTCGGCACCATAACCTCAAGAGAGAGAATGCGACCATGGCCGCCCAACTTTGGTATCAGGGTCTGGGATAGAACGCCTTCGAGCACGAAAGATAGCTGCGTCCTCACCTGAGTCTGCTGATAGGGAGGGAACACGTCAATGATCCGGTTGATGGTCTGTGCACAGGAATTGGTGTGAAGCGTGGCGAAACAGAGATGGCCGGTTTCGGCAAGAGTCAGAGCCGCCTCGATGGTCTCAAGATCACGAAGCTCGCCGATAAGGACCACGTCAGGATCCTGCCGCAAGACATATTTCAGGGCACTCTTGAAACTCTTGGTGTCGGCGCCGACCTCCCGCTGATTCACCAGACAACCCTTGTGCGGGTGCAGGTATTCGATGGGATCTTCGATGGTAACGATATGGTCGTGACGATCGGTATTGATCTTGTCGATGATGGAAGCAAGCGTGGTCGATTTCCCGCTGCCGGTCGGACCGGTGACCAGGATCAATCCACGTGGTTTCTCGGCAAGGTCTTTTACCACCGGAGGCAATCCGAGCTCCTCAAAGGTGAGGATCTTGTAGGGGATGACCCTGAATACTCCTGCAACCGCACCACGCTGCACCAGGATGTTCCCACGGAATCGCGACAGTCCCTTGACCCCGAACGAAAGATCCAGTTCGCTCTCTTCCTCGAACTTATGCTTCTGTGCTTCGGTGAGCACGCTGTAACAGAGCTGTTTGGTGTCGACTGCAGTGAGGGGCGGCAAGTCGAGTGGGCTCAACTTCCCGTCGACACGAATCTGCGGTGGAGTATTGGTGGTGATATGCAGGTCAGACCCGCCTCTATCGACAAGCTCTTTCAGCAACTGATGCAGATTTGCCATGGGACACCAACCTCCTAATCGTCGGAAACGGTCACTCTCAAAACCTCTTCAAAGGAGGTGACCCCTTCTTTCAGCTTGGTAAGTCCGGACTGACGCATGGTCTTGATGCCCAGACGCATGGATTCTCGCTTGATCTCTGCCGTATTGGCGCCATTCAGGATGAGTTCGCGGATCTCTTCCAGCATGGGAAGGACCTGGTAAAATCCGACCCGCCCCTTGTAGCCGGTCCCGTTGCATCTGGGGCACCCTTTGCCGCGGTAGCAGACATATTCCGGCGCTTCTTCCTTGGAAACTCCGGCAGTGATAAGTGCCTGAACAGGAACCTCTTCTATTTCCCTGCATTCGCTGCAAATTCGTCGTGCCAGGCGTTGGGCCGTGATCAGGTTTACTGCCGACGCCACCAGGAACGGCTCGATCCCCATGTTGAGCAGACGGTTAATGGTTGCCGGCGCATCATTGGTATGCAAGGTCGAAAGGACCATGTGACCGGTCAATGCAGCCTTGATAGCGATCTCTGCCGTTTCGAAGTCACGGATCTCACCAATCATGATGATATCAGGATCCTGACGAAGGAAGGAACGGAGCGCCGCGGCAAAGGTGAGACCAATATCCTCATGCACCTGAACCTGGTTGATCCCGGCAAAGTTGAATTCCACCGGGTCTTCAGCAGTAGAAATGTTTTCCGTTACTTTATTCAGTTCCGAAAGCGCCGAGTAAAGAGAAACCGTTTTACCGCTACCAGTTGGACCAGTCACCAATACCATGCCGAACGGCTTGTGGATCTGCTCTTGGAATCGGGACAGGGCATCAGGCTCATAGCCGAGCTTGGTCATGTCCAACTGCAGATTCGACTTGTCCAGGAGCCGGAGAACGATCTTCTCGCCGAACAATGTCGGCAGCACGGAAACCCGGAAATCCATATCCTTGCCGCCACCCAGCTTTATCTTGATCCTGCCATCCTGTGGGAGGCGACGCTCGGCAATGTCCAGTTCGGACATGATCTTGATTCGTGAAGTTATGGCATTCTTCAGTTTCATGGGAGGCTTCATAGCCTCGTACAGCACCCCGTCGATCCGGTACCTGACACGAAACATCCGTTCATAGGGCTCGATATGGATATCACTCGCCTTTTTCTTGATGGCATCGGTAAGAATCAGGTTGACGAGTTTTACTACCGGTGCGTCTTCGGTAGCCCTCTCCAGAGAGTTGAGATCGACATCCTCCTCTTCACCGACGACCTCCAGATCTTCCATGTCGAGATCACCCATGACATCGGCCAGTGATGCAGACTGGTCGTAATACTTGTCTATGGACGTCTTGATGGCAGATTCGGGGGCTACCACAACCTCGATGCTGAATCCGGTCATAAAGCGGATATCATCGATGGCAAAAATATTGGATGGATCACTCATGGCAATGATCAGGGTTCCCCCTGCGCGGTTGACGGGAACGACCTGATACTTTTGCGCGATATCCACCGGGATGATCTTGATGACCGCCGGATCGACCTCGACCTCACTCAGGTTGATAGAGGGGACACCATACTGCTTGGAGAGAAAGGAAACCAGATCCTCTTCGGTAATGATATTGTTCCGGGTGAGAATGGTGCCAAGGCGAACCTGGCTGCCTGCCTGCTTCTGCTCGTCAAGCGACTGGGCAAGCTGTTCCTTGGTAATCAGATTATTTTTGACCAGGAGGTCTCCCAGTCTACTTGGTTGCATAACTACCCCTGTAATTCCAACAAGCTATAGAAATACTAATTGAAGGGCCTTCAATGTCAAGACAATGCCGCCAGTGCTGACAGTACCCGTTCCAGCATCAAGCCAGGCGGGGGGTCGCAGCCGATCCAAAGGCGGAAGGCTGATTCTCCCTGTGCTGCCAGCATACTCGCACCATTCATGGCCTTAATGCCGGCTGCACGTGCTGCCTGTAACAACGGCGTCTCGGACGGCACATACACCATGTCATAGATTCGTGCACCAGGCTTGAGCCATGTGACATCAAAATTGACAAATGCCGTACCTCCCATACCAACGGAGGTGGTGTTTACCACCAGATCAAATGATCCCAGCAGGGCTCGATCGGCACAAACGGCTGCCAGTGAGGTATGACTTCCACTGGCTCTGGAGCCGGCATGTTTCAGCAGGGAAAGTAAGTTCTCAGCAGTAGATTGTGTCCGATTGGCAATGGTTATATTCTCGATTCCAGCCTGGGCAAGGGCAACCAGAGCTGCCCGAGCAGCCCCTCCAGCCCCGAGTAGCAAAACACTCGCCCCTGCTGGATCAAATCCCATCCCTTCGGTGATTGCCGAGAGAAAACCGATGGCATCAGTATTGTGGCCAATGAGGTGAGCACCCTCCCGAGTTACCGTGTTCACGGCCCCGATCAGTTCGGCTTCGCGGGACAAGCCATCCACTAAACCGACAACCGCGGTCTTGTGCGGGATGGTAACATTGAAACCGGCAACATTGAGTGATTGCAGACCCAAAAGTGCGGTTGAGAGTTCCTCTGGTCTGACACGAAAAGGGACATATACGTAATCGAGTCCGAGCGCACGCAAGGCTGCATTCTGCATGAGCGGCGACAGGGAGTGACTGATGGGATCACCAATGATGCCAAGTACTTTTGTCTTTCCGGTCAGTTCGGGAATGGATTGAATCATGAAAAGCTCCATGCCGCGCTCTGCACCGTCTCCACCCAAACAGTGATGCACGGCCTCTTCGCACGGTCTACTCGTAAATAGCATCGGTTAGAATGGGGAAATCTTTACCGCTTCATGAAAAAAACCGGCAAGCAGCGGTTCTCGAACGAATGCTGTGCCGGTTGAAACGTTGTGGACAGGCATGGTAGTGATACCCTCCCCGTAAAGGGGCGCCATCAGAGACCTGCCAGCATCACCTCAAACCGTAACCGGCCAGAATCTGAGTGATCTGCGATCTCATTTCAGGTGAAATCGACTCTGCCTGCTGAAACTGGCGTAAGCCTTCGGCGTAACGTCCAAAACGGATAAGAGCCTCACCAGCCTCAACATGGCTATTGGCATAAATAAGAATCGCCTTTTCCGTATCCAGATCCCGGAAAAACATATCACCGCTCATCCCTCTGAGGCTGTAGAGATTCCAGACTGACGTGTCGGGCATATTCATCCCCCCACCGGCCGCATAATTCAACTGATAACAGATGCCTTTCTGGGTAAGGGCAAAGGTATCAAAAGGCACTGAATAACGCGTTGAAAAGTCGACAAAGATGGGACGCTGCGCAATCTGCTCGGAGATTGCCAGCTTGAGCACATTTTCAGGTATCTGCGTTTCCAGAGGGATTGCACGCAGGATGCTCTTGTCAAACAGGTTGGGAAAGGCATCGAGATACCAGGTAAACACGAGATGCGGCGTATGGAGCAGGTCCACATCGTCACGCATCCGTTCTACCCCTTGCAGATACCAGAGCGGAAAGGCACCGCTATCCCCCCAGGTATAGAGAATCGCCCGCTGCGACAGGGTACGTAGCGTATTGGTGGCGTAATCATAGGCAATATAGTTCAGGTGTTGATCGTTCTCCACGTAATTTATGGCGCAGATGGTCGTCGGCAGAGCAAGAAGAGCCCCTCCCAACGCCAAGTGAACAGGCAGCATTCTGATGCTCGGAACCGGCAGCAGATTGACCAGCATCTTCAGCAGCGAAAAAAGCCCTAACCCGATGAATACGGCTGAAAGAAGATAGAGCGGCGTAAAAAATTCTTCGGTAAGGAAAATCAAATCACTCGGCGTATTGAAATAACCGACGATTACCAGCAAAAACGTGAGAATGCCCACGCCATAGGCAAGGATTTCATTGCGCAGCCGCCGCCGATATGCCACGCAACCGACAAGCAGCAGGAACAATCCGACCCAGGTAAATTCATACGGGACATTAAAGGCATTCACCTGTCTCCAGAACAGGCCGAAATCACGAACCGGCTTTTCCACCGGATACCCTTTGCGGAGAAAATGCCAGAGAAACTGTGAAATATTCCTTGCGTCTCCCCAGTTGAGGAGCGGGTTCTGCATTGCCCTGACCGGCAGATGGAGATGCACTCCAAAGCCGAGAATGGCAAATGTGACTGCAAGGATAATCTCCTTGAAACGTGTGATAACATGCCAGTCAGTCACCAGGATCAAGAAGGCATAGACCGGAACCATGAGGATAATGGTCTGATGGGCACCGAAAGCGAGCCCGCACAGGAATGCCCCCAGGTAGACGAAGGCCGGCCGTTCCTCTCCGGCCAGATAGGCCGAACGCCAGCGGAGCACCAGATAAAACACCAGAGCCGACATGAAGGCGATCAACGGATACGGTTTGTCATGATTCGACTGCAGCCAGAGCCGCGGAGTAAAGGCAAAGGCAAAAGCGGCAGCCAGAGCTGCACCACGTACATACCAGCATGAAATGCGGTGATCGTCTGCCACTTCCTCATCTGCAAGCAGATATGTCACCAGCAGGTAGACCGCAAAGCAGGCAGCTGCAGCCGATACGGCAGTCGCTATATTCACGCGAAATGCGATATTGCCAAAAGGAAGATAGGTGAACGGTTTTGCATAATTGATGAAAAAAGGGTAGCCGGGCGAGTGGGCAGAACCGAGCGAATAGATGGCCGTGACAAACTCCCCGCTGTCGAAAAAAGTTACCGAGGGGGCCAGTGTCAGGAGATAAACAAACAGGGGAACGATGAATGAAAGGATAGCACAGAAATCGAGCCGCGATGCCAGGCGGTCACTGTTCACGGGTAAGCTCCTGTTGTGAGGATCTGGCACTGATTGCACGTAGCGAAAGGTTGTCACGCCAGCCACAGAAGAGCCCGGCAATGATAACGGGGAAAAAGCTTATCCCGTGGATGACCAGGGCAACGCTCATTGCCTGTTCCAATGGGATACGGAATGCCATGAGCCCATAGACGCAGGCCGCATGATATGTACCCACATAGCCTGGTGCGGCCGGGACCATTACCGCAAAGACAAGGAAAACCATGATGAACATGGCAGCGGTAATGGGAAGCATGATCCCGAAGGCTCGGAGTACCAGATCAATCGGCCAGGTGGCAAATGTCCAGATCACCAGTGAGGTTGCCAGCAGTGCCAGCAGTTCCACGGCTCGCGTTGAAATCCTTAACCCTCCGATAAATGAAGAGAGTGCCACCACGATACGACTGCTGATCTTTTCGGGAAAGGGCCGCAGCACCGTCTCGACGACCCTGAGCGTCCATGCGGTACGGCGGCGCAGGACCACGATGAATGCGATACAGCAGAGATAGACGGCAAGGGTAACATACCCCCCTGTCACCATCGCCTGCTGGATGGTTTCCATCCCTGTCGGCAGCTTCAGCGTAAAAAAGGTGATCAGAAGGATGAGAAGGACCGTGAAACCATCGTACAACCGGTCCAGAACCAGCGTGGCAAAGACCTGCCCGGTGGGAAGCTCTTCTCGTTGCGCCAGCACATAGGCACGGACGAATTCCCCAAGCCGGGCCGGAAGAAGATTATTGGCCATGTAGCCGATGAGGGTTGCGGATACAAGCGGCCACATTGAGACCCGCTTGATGGGGAGAAGGAGAAACCGCCAGCGCACTGCCCGAAAATAATAGCTTATGAACGTCAAACCAATGGCAGGAATGAGGTAAACGGTCTCCATGGTCCGGAAGGCGTCGACAAGCTTGGCAAGATCCATCTTGCGCAGCAGAAAGGCTAGACAGACGGCACTGACAACCAGGCCGACCAGGAATTTCCTGTCAACCTTGAACGATGCCATCAGCCTCCTCCTGCAGATACTCATGATACTCGATCAGTTCGGTTGATGAAAGTATCTCGCGACAGCGGGCAACATCGCCGGCTATCGCCAGCCGCAACGCCTCTGGATCGGGAAAACGCCGTTCATCACGAATTCTCGCAATGAAATAGAATCGCAATTCCCTGCCATAGAGATCCCCGGTGAAATCAAAGAGAAAGACCTCAATGGAAATTTCCTCATTGCCAAAGGTCGGATTAGCCCCGATGTTGCAGGCGCCATCGTACAGGGTGTTATCCAGTTTCACCTTGACGGCATAGACGCCACTTTTGGGGATCAACTCTTTCTCGGTGCGGATGTTTGCCGTAGGAAAACCGAGACCGCTGCCGCGATGGTGCCCGGAGACCACAATACCGCTCAACGAGTACTGGCGGCCGAGGAGCGGCACTACCCCGGCCACCTCCCCTGCCTTGATCATCTTCCTCACCTGCGTGCTGCTATAGGGTTCACCGTCATGCCCAATCGGCTCCAGGACTTCCACAGCGAATCCAAGCTCGCGGCCCATTTCAGCCAGCATCGCCACCGTCCCCTCCCGGTCGCGGCCGAATGAATAATCGTAGCCAATTATGAGGCGGGATACCCCCAGGCGCTTCACCAGTACGTCGGTAACGAATTCACGTGCAGAAAGTCCCGCAAACTCTTTCGTAAAAGGTATCGCCAGCAGATAGTCAATCCCCGATGCGGAGATGAGGTTTTCTTTTTCAGCGTAGGTATTGATAAGGCAGATCTGTTTCTTGGGATTCGGGATCACCTTCAGGGGATGAGGCACAAAGGTAATGACCACCGAAACACCATGAATTGCCGCAGCAGCACGCCGCACCCGGCGGAAGATCGCGCGGTGCCCCAAATGGATACCGTCGAAATTGCCGATGGTGACAACGGTTTTCCCAAGACCGACCGGGATATCGTCAAGTGAACGGAAAATCTCCATGCAGATTGTGCCTCACGGGTCTAGTCGGTGGGTGCCGGCAGGTTGCCGGGAGCTACTTCACGCTTTCTCCCGAACAGCCAGACAACCCAGATGCTTATCTCGTACATCAGATAAAGGGGAGCCATCACCACGAACATGGTGATGAGATCAGCGTGAAAAGCAGCAATTATCGAGCTTGCCAACAGGGCATACTTGCGGTTGCGGGCAAGAAAGGCCCGGGTGACGATGCCGAACCGCGACAACAGCAGCATAACCACAGGAAGCTCGAAAATCAGGCCGAAGATCAGGATCAACCTGAGACAGAAATTGACATAGGCACTGAGATTGAACCAGCTTTGCAGTCCTTCAGCCTCATAGGAAAGGGAGAAATTGATAATGACTGGCCATATGACGACCAGGAAGAACATGGCACCAATGCAGAAACTTATGGTGCCGACAATCACGAACGGGAGCACCAGCCGTTTTTCCCGACCGGTAAGCCCAGGAGCTATGAAGAGCCAGAGCTGATAGAAAACCACGGGGAGCACCAGGATGAATCCGGCAATTGCGGATATCTTGCATTGGACGAAGAAAGGCTCAAGGGGCGCACTGTAGTTGAGCTGCCGCTCGCGGTGCTGGATCTCTATCTCCTTGTCGAGTTTGTACCGAATGTAGAGTGAAGGAAAGTGTTCCTTGACCTTGAGGTAGGCGGTCTTTTTGATCTCCGACAGATAGGTCTTGCCGGTCAGCGGCCTTTCCACAAAGCCGAGCAAGGGACCGGAAAAATTCCAGGATACTCCCATACCAATCACCACGGCAATGACAATGACAATCAGCCGGCGACGCAATTCCACCAGATGTTCAATAAACGGCAGGACCTTCTCGTCTCCCATGAATCCCCGTCCATCAAGAGCATTCCAAAATCGATGCAGATTAGCACAGTTGAACGGAGAGGCGCAACCGATTTAACGGGAAGAACGGCGGCACGTCAGGCCTCAAGCCTGCTCAGGCACCATCCCGTACGGTTTGATGCGTATACACAGCTCTCATTGAGCCTGTAGAGCTGCGCTGGCTCCTAATAGCACAACAAACATCCCGGCAGGGAATCAACGGCGCTTGCCCCCTTTGCGGCGCCCCCCGTTTTTTCCCTTCGGCCCTCCGCCCCCAGCCTGCTTCCGTTCACCCCCGGAGCGATTGCCCGTGGGACGTCTCCCGACCGGTCGTCGAGGCTTGGGAATTTCCATCTCCCATCCCGCATCGGTCTGTTGCACCGGGGTATGCTCCTGCAGCGAAAACTCGATCTGCCGCCGATCAATGCTGACAGCCACGACCATGACCCTGACCCGGTCGCCAATGCGGAAGAGTCGTCGCGTATTGGAACCGATCAGAGAGTGCTGCTTATCAAGATAGACATAATAGTCATCTTGCAGGCTTGTAACCGGGATCATCCCCTCGACGAAAAACTCTCCCAATTCCACAAAGAGCCCGCTCCCGGTAACTCCGATGATGAATCCGTCAAACGCTTCGCCAATACGATCCACCATGAACTGAAGCCGTTTCAGTTCGACGAGTTCGCGCTCCGCCTCCATGGCAACCCGTTCACGGCGACTGGTGTGCATCCCGATTTCGGGAAGTGCCCCGGCCAAACGCTCCTGTTCCACAAGAGAAAGCGTCCCGGCAAGCTGCCCCTTGAGAATCCGGTGCACCACAAGATCGGGATAACGACGGATCGGAGAGGTAAAATGGGTATAGGTCTGGGCTGCCAGGCCGAAGTGTCCCAGGTTTTCCGCAGCATAACGGGCCTGTTTCATGCTCCGGAGCAGCACCCGGTTGAGCATCAGCTCTTCTGGACGACCGAGCGCCGCTTCCAGAAGCACCTGCAGCTGAGAACCTGTCACCTTCCCCTCCGAGACGTCCAGGTTATGGCCGAAACCAGCTGCCAGTTCGGCAAAGGCGAGAACCCGCTCTGGCGCAGGAGGCTCATGGATGCGATACAGGGAAGGGATCTGATTCCCTTCAAGATGACCTGCAACCGCTTCATTGGCTGCCAGCATGAACTCTTCGATTACACGGTGGGCGATTGTCCGGACCGACCGTACAATGGAAAGGGTATCGCCGGTGGTCAGGTCGATGACGATCTCGGGCTCGGGAAGGTCGAAGTCGATGCTGCCCCGTTCGTGACGACGGGCCATCAGTCGACGCGCCAGTTCTTCCATGACTGCCAGGTCGTCCGTGATTCCGCCAAGCTCACTGATCACCTGCGGATTGCGCTCATCGAGAACCTGGGCGACCTGGGTGTAGGTAAGCCTGGCAGAGCTACGGATGATGCTCGGGTAGAAGAGGGCCTCTTTCCGGACACCGGCGCCGTCGAACAGGAGTTCCGCGGTCAGGGTCAGACGATCCTCCCGTGGGTTCAACGAACAGATGCCGTTGGAAAGGGTTTCGGGCAACATGGGAAGACAACGATCCGGGAAATAGACCGAAGTCCCGCGCAGATAAGCCTCGCGGTCCAGCGCCGAACCGGGCCTGACGTAATGGGAGACATCGGCGATGGAAACCCAGAGCCGGATATCGCCATGCTGTTCTCGCTGCACCGAGACCGCATCGTCGAAATCCCGCGCTGTTTCACCATCAATGGTAACCACCGTCAGCCCGCGCAGATCGGTGCGCCCTGCCAGATCGGCATCGGTGAGCCGGGCCACTTTCTTTGCCTCTGCCAGTGCATCGTGAGGGAATTCGGACGGCAGCTCATATTTGCGAACGACCGTCAGTACCTCTACGTTGGGATCATCGGGCCATCCCAGCACCTCCTGCACCCGCCCCATGGCAGGACGCCGCTCCGTGGGGTACGAGGTCAGGCCGACCACTACCACCTGTCCGTTCTGCGCCTTGCCAGCGGCACCTGCAGGGATCACAATGGCTTGGGAGATGCGCGGATCGTCCGCAATCACCCGGCCGACATTGCGCGCCGACTCATAGCGGCCGACGATTGTCTGCTGGCCCCGTTCCAGAGTCCGGACGATCCTCCCCTCCCGCCGCTCCCCATGGGCTGCCGGACTCACGCTCACTTCGACGAGATCTCCATGCATATTGTCTCGTAAGGCCCGGGCAGGGATGAAGATATCGGACCCGCCATCCTGAAGAGTGACAAAGCCGTAACCGTCTCGATGCATGGAAAGCCGGCCGGTAACCGCTGCCGTTCGGCCGGCCAGGATATAACGTTGACCACGCATCACGGCCAGCTCGCCACTATCCACCAGCCGCGACAGCAGATGCCTGAATCCCTGGCGTTCGGTCCGGTCAATTTTGCAAAGTCGGAGCAGTTCACGCAATACTATACCTTCACCCTGCTCGCCAATAATCCTGAGCAGTTCTTCTCGGGTGACCCGCATATGAAATCTCCTTCCAGACCGGTTCTTTCGGCATGCCGAATATGCCTGACCAGCCGTGCAGTGTCAAACAGTTCCCATGACCGCCATGAAAAACCGATTGCATTTCACAGCCGTTTGAGACTACTATCCAGTCATAGGTTCCACGCTTTATCGGTCGTGTTCCACATGTAATACGACAGATTCGCCACATCCCTTCGACAATATGGATTCCACTACGTGTTCCGCTGCATCGCCCTGGCCGCATTCATATTTTTGCTGACCGTCCCCGCATCCGGGATGAAAACATCGCTGTATCCGCTCCCCAGCGCTACCCTTACCGCGGCGGCAGAGAAACTCCGTGCCAGGGACTACGGCGCTGCCCTGCAATTGGCAGAGGCATCTCCCGATTGCGGGATACGCAATTTCGTCGCCGGCATGGCAGCCTTCAAGGCCGGACAGTGGGACAACGCACAACGCTACCTCTCTGCGGCCTCCGGCAGTTTCGATCTGCTTGCCGATTATATACTCTACCATCAGGGCCAGGCACTGCAAAACCTCAACCGTCTCGACGAAGCACTTACCGCATTCCTGGCACTCCAGAAACGGTGTCCCGAGAGTTATCTGCTCCGCCCCACCCTTCTTCTCATTGCCGATATCCAATTCCAGCGTAAGGACTTCAGCGCAGCACTCACTGCCTACCAGAAATTCATCGAGAGTTATCCAGCCGGAAGCGACGCCTTGCGGGCTCAATACAAGATCGCGCTCTGCCGTGAAGCGCTCGGCGACAAAACCGGAGCAGTAAAGGTGCTCCGAACCCTCTGGATCACCAGTCCAGGGTCACCACTGGCAACCAAAACGGATGAAGATTTGCAGCGTCTCACTGCTGCAGGCGGGGTAGTCGCCCCCTTCACCCCCGACGAACTCTTTCGCCGTGCCACAACCCTGTTCGACCTTAAAAAGTTCAGCCAGGCAGTCACCGCCTTCAAGGCAATCCCCCGTACCGGTCTTGGCAACGATTTCCTTGCACGGATCGACTTCAAAACCGCCCAGTCCCTGTTTAATACCCGACACATCAAGGAAGCTGAGCAACTCTTCACCCGCCTGGCAGCCGACGCCGGCACAGCATCTGCTGCAGAAGCTGCATATTGGTTGGCACGCTGTAAGGATAGAAATAACCGCAATTCTGAAGAGGCCTTCAACTCCTTCATGAAACTGGCTGACCGTTGGCCAACGGCTGACGAGGCAGACAATGCGCTGCTTCAGGCCGCCTATATCAAGAAGTCGCAGAAACGCTGGGCAGATGTATCCTCCATCCTGAAACGGCTCAACGACCAGTATCCCGAATCATCGCTGAAACCGATTATCCTGTGGGAATCCGGGTGGAGCGCTTATCAGTCAGGCAACTGGCAAGGGGCGGCCGAATGGTTCCGCCGCCTGAGTGACGGAAAAACCGGCCGTGACCGGGCGCTTTACTGGCTGGCCCGAGCCCAGGTCCTTACCGGAGATACCAGCGCAGCACAGACGACCTATGCCACCCTCATCAGGGAATTCCCCCTGAGCTACTACTCCATGGCCTACTGGCAGGGACAGAAACAGGGAGAAGAACTCCTGCCGCATCTGGCCCAGGACACACTTGATACCCTTCCCCTTCCCCTGAACTTTGAAAGAGCCAAGGCCCTCATCGGGTGCGGGCTGTTCGACGAAGCCCGCAAGGAACTCTCTGCCTCCAGATCAAAAAACCGGGACAGGAGTAAAGCCCTTGGGCTGGCCCGTCTCTATCTGGAAATGGGCGACTACAACGGCGCCTACAATCTGATGAGAAGCGAATCTCCCCGATTGACTGGCAAAGAGGGTCAACTCTCATTTGCACTACAATATCCTCTGGCATTCCGTGAGATTGTCTCTAGCCATGCATCCAGAAACGGCCTCACCGACTCCCTCGTCTACGCCATCATCCGTGCTGAAAGCAGCTTTTCTCCCACGGCCGTCTCACCGGCAGGTGCAATCGGCCTCATGCAACTCCTTCCTGCTACGGCAGCACAAGTGGCAAAAACAGGTGTTGGGACAATGAATGCCGAGCGACTCGGCCGACCTGAGCAGAACATCCCTCTGGGCATCAGCCATTTTAAAGATCTCATGCTGAACTACCGTGGCGATCTGATAGCAGCGATTGCCGCATACAATGCCGGCGGAACTGCCGTCGACCGCTGGCTGCGGGACTTCGGCGATCTCCCGGCATCAGAGTTCATAGAAAACATCCCCTATGCCGAAACCCGTGAATATGTGAAGAAGGTCCTCACATCCACCGCGCTCTATGCCCGTTTCTACGGTCTCTCTGATGGCAATAGTCCTGACTCTCCTCTCTCACCCCCAGCATCTCCCGCAGAGCAGCTGTAATCGACTGAAATCTCCAGCTTGATCAACAACCATCGATTTGCATTTTTTATCCGAACAGGTATGTTTATGACACAACGACAATGTCATATATGGACACATTAGGAGGGAAACCTTGGCAAAAAGGATATTCATCGCCGCTACAGGACAAAATTGCGGAAAAACCACCATGAGCATTTCCCTCATGCACCTGGCGCGGAAAAAATACCAACGTGTCGGTTTCATCAAGCCGATTGGGCCGAAGATAGAGCGATACGGAGATATGATGCTGGACATGGATGCCGTGCTGATGGCAAAAACCTATGGTCTGGAAGAGGATATCGCCCTCATGAATCCTGTCCCTCTCCACCGCGGTTTTACCAAGGAGTTTCTCGAAGGGAAGATTGATGGGCGAATGCTGGAAGAGAGAATTGTCAGGGCAGTAGAAGCGCTTGACCAGAAGAACGACTTGTTGATCATCGAGGGGGCAGGTCATGGTGGCGTCGGTTCCGTCATCGGCCTCAACAATGCCCATGTCGCCCGGCTTTCCCAAGCGCCGGTCATGATCGTGACCGGCAGCGGCATCGGCAATGTCATCGACTCGGTACATCTGAATCTGGCCCTTCACCAACGGGAAGAAGCAGATGTCCGGCTCATCATGATAAACAAACTTCTCGCTGATAAACGCGATGTTACCCTTAAATACCTAAAGCGCGCCTTCAGTTATTCCCTGGAGGTATCCGGCGGCTTCAATTACTCGCCGATTCTGGCAAACCCCACCCTGTCCCACGTGTCCAAACTCTTGAAATTGCCGTTGCAGGGGGATCCGGAAGCACGCAACCGGATCATCCACAACATCCAGCTCGGAGCTGCATCATCCCAGCGGGTCGTGGACGCACTGCTCGAATCCACCCTGCTGGTGGTAACAGGGTCGCGCGACGAACTGATCGTCACGCTTGCCTCGCTGTATCATATTCCGGAGTGGAAGGAGAAGATAGCCGGGTTGATCATCGCCGGACATGCGCCGGTCACTGGGATCAGCCAGCAGATCCTCGACGAAAGCGGCATTCCCTACATTCGAATCAAGGAAACAACGGCCAACGTCTTTACCGCCCTCACCGAGGACGTTTCAAAGATCACGGCCGAGGATCAGGAGAAACTGGCATGGATCCAGGCGAATGCCGACCATGAGATAGATTTCGACATGATAGACTCGGTATTTTGACAGAATCGGGATTCGGCAAAGGATGATCAGAGGAAAATGGTCGGCATCGTAAAGTCACTGTCGCAGAGGATGGTCTTCGGTGAGGAGTTGATCGGACAATTCGTTACGGTCATCGGCACAACGCGGAAAGTGCTTCGAAAGTTCGGCACCGCACTTCCCGATCATGCTGCAGAGCGCATCGCAGCCCTTCCCTTGCGCCATGCCAGTCGCCAGTTCTTGCGCGAAACCGTGCCAGGCAGCAGGATCGATCAGTTCATTAATACCCCGGTCCCCCAATATCCAGACCTTCTGCTCCAGAAGCGACATGAAGATCAGTATACCGGTTTCATCACGGGTACGATACAGCCCCTTCTCAAAGAAGGCACGCACCGCCCTTTGCCGGACCGCTTCTGCAATGCGGTGTTGACCGGCAAAGGGACGCTTGAGGCGGGGGATGCGCCGAAAGAGCCACCGACAAGGGAACAGTAGCAGGATCACCATCGGCAGGTATGACCAGATGGTGACATGGCTAGTCAAAAGCGCAGCAGCCAGAGCCAAGAAAGCTGACAGGAACAGTGCTCCGGCCAGTTCTGCCTCACGGTAGCGGTCGCTCTCATCGACGATCATGATGGCAATCTCACCGGAGGTGCCTGACTCAGCAGTTGCCACACAACGGCTGATCCGCTCCTGCTCTTCAGATGTAAAATAGGTCTCTGCAGACTTTCGTTTCACGATACACGTCCCACCCTCTGCCGGTTACCAGTCACCCGAAGCACCGCCGCCACCGAAATCACCACCGCCGCCGGAAAAGCCCCCACCGGAACCTCCCCATGAGCCCCCCCCGCCATACCAGCCTCCACCAGAGGGGCCACCAAACCACCAACCGCCACCTCCTCTGCCTCCACCACCAAACAGGAAGGCGATGAACAGACCAACTGCAAATCCGACAACCGCCAGCACTCCGAGCAGACCCATACTGAGTCCGGAGAAACTGAGGGCTGCGGCAACAGGCAGTCCGACTGCACCGGCAATCCCACCGAGAAACCGGGCGATGGAACCAAGGAACACAATACCCACCAAGAGAAACAGCAGCAGGGTAAACGAGGGATGGAATCCCTGCCTCCCCTGCCGGATATCGCGCTGCCGGGGCTGGTACTCCCCTTTCACCGTGGCGGTGATGGCTTCGACTCCGGCCAGGACTCCGCCATCGAAATCCTGTGCCTTGAAACGGGGGGTTATCACATCACGGATGATCCTGCCGGCCATCAGGTCGGTAAGCTTTCCTTCCAGCCCGCGACCGACTTCAATCCGCACCTTCCGCTCCTGCTTGGCAATCAGAAGAATAGCGCCGTTATCCAGCCCTTTCTGTCCGATCCGCCAGGCTTCGGCAACCCGAATGCCGAATTGATCGATGTTCTCCCCGTCAATGGTCGGCACAGTGAGCACCACCACCTGGGTCGAATCACTCTGCTCCAGTTCAGCCAGTCGCTGCTCAAGGGTCTGCACCGCCGCCGGAGATAGCATGCCGGCATAATCATTTACCCTGCCGCTCAGGGGTGGGATCTCCAGCGCCCCGCAGAGGGCCGGAAAGGCGAACAGGAATATGAGGAGAAAACGAATCATTGGCCATCCGGCAAACGCCCCTGGACACTGCTTGTTCAGGGGCGCGGTATGCGCATCAGAACTTGACTTTTGGCGCCGTCTTAGCCCCTTCATCAGCCTTAAACGGCTCCTTGCGGGAGAGATGCAGCAGTACGGAATTGGTCAGACTGTTGGGAAAGGTCCGGATACTGATATTAAACTCCTGCACGGCCTTGTTGTATCGGCTGCGCGCCACATTGATCCGGTTCTCGGTCCCCTCCAGTTGGTTCTGGAGGTCCATGAAATTCTGGTTCGCCTTGAGGTCGGGGTAGCGTTCCACCACCACCATCAAACGCGACAGGGCACCGGTAAGTTCCCCCTGTGCACTCTGGAATTTCTGCAGCGCCTGGGGATCATTGACCAGTTGCTTGGTGGCCTGTATGGAGCCAACCTTGGCCCGTGCCTCTGTTACCGCCTTGAGCGTATCTGCCTCGTGCTTGGCATACCCCTTTACCACCTCGACCAGGTTGGGGATCAGGTCTGCCCGACGCTGGTAGGAAGCCTCCACATCTCCCCAGGCGGCAAAAACCGCCTCCTCATTGGCCTGCATGGTGTTGTAGCCACATCCCGAAAGCAGGAGTGCGGACAAAAGCAGCATCTTCATGGCAAATTTCTTCATGGATACCTCCATATTGGCTGGATTCTCAGTCAACATAATCATTGAATCGTTGTTTGTCAGCCCGGTCGTAGATGATTTTCATGGTCAACAGTCCGCCATAGCAGAAAAGGGAAAAGGCATTGGCAGCGATCAGCGGCGTATCATTGAGAACAATACCATAGATGAGCCAGAGAAACATGCCAAAGATGAGTATGACCTGCTGCCAGAAGGACAGATCCCGTGCATGCTTGGTCCGCCACGTTTTGATAAGCTGCGGAACTACTGCCAGACTGGTAATGGAGCCTGCCATCAAGCCTACCCACGTGTAATCGCTCATTTCCCTTTTTTCCCCATGAAGGTACTGGCTGCCCAGTCGATCTGGGACAGCATGCCGCGCAGGATGGCAACCTCGCGGTTGTCCAGTTCAGCGCGGGCAAAGATGCGCCGGAAAGATCGCATCAGGTGGGCAGGATTCTCCGGCTTGAGAAAGCCGATCCGAAGTAGGATCTGCTCAAGTTGCCCATAGAATGGTTCGAGTTCGGCCGTGGAAACAAGTTCGCGTGTTCCGGCAGAATCTTCACTCACAACCAGTCCCTGCCGCAGAACAAAACAAAAAAGCAGCACAGCCTGGGCAAGGTTCAGCGAACCATAGGCATCGTCCGTCGGTATGGTTGCCTGCCAGCGGCAAAGGGCCACTTCGTCAGTGGTCAGGCCGCTGTCCTCGCGCCCGAATACCAGGGCGGCACGGTTGCCGGCAAGTTTTTCGCCGATCTTCGTTACGATCTCATCCGGGGCAAAGATCTCCTGGCGGTATTTGCCATGACGACGGGTGGTGGCCACCGACAGCGGGGAATCAGCAATGGCTTCTGCAAGCGAAGGGAAAATGCGGGCGGTTGTAAGCATCTCTTTGGCGGAAACGGCAAACTTCAAGGCTTCAGGATGATCCAACGGACAAGGATTCACCAGGCGCAGATCGCATATGCCGAAATTTTTCATGGCACGGCAGACCATCCCGACGTTGCCGGGGTTTTGCGGCTCCACCAGAACAATGGCTATCCGCTCTGAGAAATGCATGATCAATCCTTCCTTGTCGAGGAGCGGGGCGGAGTCCCTGCCGCCTGCATCCGTTTCAACCGCGAACGGGCCGGTTTCCGGCGCCACCAGGCATGAACCACATGAAACAGCCACATTGCAGCAATAAGACACGCCAGAACCACCACCAGGTGCTGTTCGTAGCGATGGACATCCTCGACCACCAGTGATGCCCCTTTGCCGAACAGGTATCCGAGCAGCGAGAACACCACTGCCCAGACAAGGGCGCTGATAATATTCAGCCAGCAAAACTTGAACGCCGGGAAGGTTGTCATGCCGAGGATGATCGGTAGGACGATACGAAATCCGTAGGTGTACCGAGAAACAAACGCAACGAAGGTGCCGTATCGCTCAATGAGGCGCAACGCCTTGCGGAACTTGCGCGCAATGAAGGTAAACAGACCAAGAAGTCGCACACCCTGCCAGCGTCCCAGGTAGAAATAGAACTGGTCTCCGCAGAACGCGCCCCCAAAGGCGGTAACAATGACCCCGGCAATATGCATATATCCCTGAAACGCGAGAAACCCGGCAAGAATCAGACCTGCCTCACCTTCCAGAAAGGTCCAGATGAACAGGACCCAGTAGCCGTGCACTGCCAGGTATTCTCTCAGGTAATCCTGCATACACCCTCGCAGAGTGGGGATTGCAAATCTTATCCACCCGGCGTAGATAAAGCAACCCGAAAAACCCGCTACCCCAAACGACAGAACGCAGATGCCTTGATGGCAGCATAAAAAAAGGGGACTGCCTGACTACGGCAACGTCCCCTTACTGAATTTATCTTATTTACTAAATTTGCTCTGATTTTATCGATCCAAACCGATTTCCACAATGTCAAACGTCATAGCACCAAGGGAATCATTCGGAAAACATTTTTTTTCGCCTGAAACGTACCCAGCCACTTCCTGACGAGAGATAGTATGAATCAACCTTAAATCCCGCCTCCTGCCACGCTCTGGCCCAAGGTCGGTTGGAAGTATCTTTCTGGTTTGCCCAATATGCCTGGTAACGTTTAGCCGATTCGGGGAGTTCAAACCCCAATACATTTGACAACTGGACAAATGAAACCGTGACCTCAATGCTTTCATCCGATTTTTCAAGAAGAAACTCTCTCAGTTTTTCATACTTTGAACGTCTGCCAACTGATGAGCCGAATCGTTGAGAACATCGAAACCCATTTCCATCTTCGCCATTTCGTATCGGCTTGACGCTCCATCGAGGGTCAGGAATCAACTCAAAATCCTCACCATACTTCAGGATATGAATCTGTGGTGTTCTTTCGAAGATTGAAGTAACCCTGTAAAGGGGAATCTTTTCGCTCACAATAAGGTTCTTTGACGGATCTCCGCTAACCTTTAGCTTCAACCACGATATATCGTCCGATTCAGTACCTTTTACTTCGATGTACACCGGTTTTTGTGCATGCTGCCAGGTAACACAGAGGTCAGCACCATTTTCGGGACTGGAAAATCTACAGGTAGGATCCTTTTTAAGAAAGAAATACTTTACAACCTCTATTGCCCGATTGCCTATCAAAACACTTGAAGTCCCTCTTGGATAACGTTTATTGAGAAATCCATACTCATCATCCGTCAATTGTACTAAGTGTTGTTCCATTGCTCACCCTCTTGTAAATTTTGAGAAGCATCGAGAAACTTTGGGTCAAAGTTTGTTATTCATATGCGCCAGTGAAAACCAAACATGTTTATCCGAAAAATGGTGCGCCTCACTTCCGGAGAAAAACCATCTAAGTTCTGGTACTTCCTCATCGGTAAAGTCACTGTCATTTACGTAATTGAAAAATTCAATTCTAGTGAACGCACCAGGTACCAAGAATCGAAGTTCACGACTGCGAATATTGTGCTTATCTAACCAGTCGAGAAAGTTTTCAAACTGAGGCCTGCCAGGATGACCGGGAATCAGGTTCATGCTCCCCGGTCTCACCAGAACAGCCATACCGCGCAAGACAAGAAGCGCACCGAGACGACCCTGTTCGGCATGCTCCTGGAGGAATACAACCCGCTCCATCAATTCCGGTTTGATCAAGCTTCTATGAAGGGTATCGGTATCAACCTTGTTGAGGATAATGTACATGACAGTCTCCTTGTTCTCAGTTACTACTCAGCACGTTAATGACGAAGTCATGCGACCTGGCAATTGCTTGCGTACATGCTAATGAACGGATTGTGCCAATTCTTGTATCATGCGTAAAATTCTCCTATTTATTTAGTAATTTCATTATATTATAAAATTTGTCGCTTTTGAAACTTCCCCACAGCGACTTCAAACAGCAGTGAAGCATGGTGATAGACAGGCAGGTTAGTGTAAAAATATTTTACACTTATTGCACATTTCATTTATTTCAAGTAGTTACGCAAGTGTAAAATAAATTTACACATCTCTATAGAATGTCGCCTAGTGCGGCCTGACAACATGTGTAAATTTTTTTTACACACAAAAATACACATGTCGTAATGAGTCGGGTGATGGATAAAAGGTCTTCAGAAGGGGAATACAAAAATATTTCTGGGGGGGCTACAGGAGCCTCTTGTGGCGTAGTTCCATATCCTGACGAATGATTGCTTCGAGTGTCGCATCAAGATAGTCCCGTCGACAATCCACACCATCTATAGTGCCGGTCTGAAGCTTGCGCAAAAATCGGCATCCTCCGAAACAGAGCGGAAGATAGGGGCATTCAAGACACTCTTTATTCTTCCAGATATCCAGACGGTGGGATTCGTGATAGTCCGCAATCCCCTCTACCAGGCTTCCGATCCGCAGTTCCCGCCAACCCATAAAAGCAGGGCATTTGAATAGTGAACCGTCACAAGCCACCACAAGGCTATTGGTAAATTCGACCATGCATCCCGCAGGCAATGGCTTTGGGGTATTAAATCCGCGTCTAAGGATCTCCCTTCGAAGAAACAAGGAGGCATCAACGAGCCAAGGCTCACAGATTGATGCGCAACCGGTTGAAAAATCGGCAATCCCTTCTTTACCAGCTTTGGGGGTGATGGGGGCGAAGAGAACACTAGTAATCCTGTCGGGCGTTACCCCCTGATCAAGGAGATGATCCAATAGAAAAGGGAATTCGTGGAAATTGTCTTGGGTAAAATTACCGCCAAGTTGCACGGAAACAAGCGAGCAGACATCCTTCAGATTGTTAACAATACAGTCGAAACTCCCGTTACCCGAGACAAAGGGGCGCTGTCGGTCGTGAATGGAACGTGGCCCGTCGAGGGTGAACTTGACCCCCTTGAGCCCCAGCGCTACCAGTTCTTCGGCCGTGGAACGGGTAAGGAGCGTCCCGTTGGAAACCAGGTTGAAGGCATAGCCCCTCCCCTCGCTCTTGGCTGCATCCAGAAGTCGTCTGGAAATGCGCCTGATGAGGGGAATGGAAAGGAGCGGCTCGCCACCGTAGAATTCGAGGACCAGGTCCTTTCCCCGGCTCATGTGCTGATCAATGAGTCGGTCACAGAGGAGATCGGCGGTTTCCTCACTCATGTAGCGCTTTCCCCGGAATGGGTCTTCGTAGCAATAGCCGCAGGCCAGGTTACAGTCAAGGTTGAGGGTCACCAGGGCGGTAAAGCGCCTGCTCCGCCTCGATGCATTGTCGAACAGCGACAGCATCTCTTCCCGCTCCTCCTCCCTGCTCGGCACCAGGATATCCAGCAGGGCAAGTTTCTCCGCCGTCTCCCCTGCCAACTCACCCAGACGGGCAGCTTCCATCATGGCCGCGGGCAACTCCAGCACCGCCCCTCGGCGGGTGGAAAAGAGGAGTAGCCTCCCCTCCCCCTTTGGCGACGGATAGATCTTCAGATAACGCGACAGCTCCATGGTTCCCCCATATGCACAAAGGGGGGTTGCCCCCCCTTCATGTCCCTACCGCTTCGCCTAGCCGAGAATAACTACCGCAAAAAGAGCCCAGCAGCATCCACCGATGGAATCCTCCTCGGCGAGGTTGATCCCCTTGTCCAGCACCTCGATCTCACCATTGTCCTGAATCATCGTCATCACCCCCTTCCACTTTGAGATCATTCGTAACGCCAACCATGGACAGACCGGCACAGAATCTGCTATATAATCGGGACGGACAAACCCATGACCAACGTACTGACCAAATATCTTCTGCCACTCATGCTGCTGCTCTCACTCTGCCAAGGTTTGGCAGTTGCAGAGGAGACGGACGAGACCCTCGGCCTCTTCAGCGGCTGGCAGGACGAGACCATTACCGTTGGTCGCGCCCCCAAGCCGGCCTCACGCACTGCAGAGAATGTCACGGTCGTCACCAGCGCGGAGATCGAGGCTCTCAATCCACACACCCTGGCCGACATCCTCCAGACCATCCCGGGCATCCAGCTCGGCAATCCGGGGAGCCCCGGCAGCACCACACCGGTCTATGTCCAGGGCTCCCAGTACAACCATGTGCTGATCCTGATCGATGACGTCCCCTTCAACAACCTGTCCGACAACTATGCCGACGTGGCCCTGATCCCGGCCCACATCATCGAGCGGCTGGAGATCGTCAAGGGGGCAGCCTCGTCCTCCTGGGGCCAAGCCCTGGGTGGGGTGATCAACGTCATCACCAAGGGACCAACCCCCGACCGCGCCGCCGGTGGTACTGCTTCGGCTAGCGTGGGGGACCGACGGACATCAGACGTGCATGGCGCCATGGACGGCACCGTGGAACAGCTCGGCTACTACCTCTCCGGTGGCTACCTTACATCCGGAGGATTCCGCCCCCACAATGAGACTAGGGGAAACAATCTCTACACCAAGCTTACCCTCGACCTCCCCAAACGGGGGCTCCTCAGTCTCTCCCTCGGCCGGTTCGACAGCAAGAGGGAGCAATTCGCCGCCCCTTCCCTAAACCTTCAGGCTGACGACGACCTCACCTACCTCTTTGTCACCGGCACCCTGCAGCAACCGGTCAACGACCGACTTACTCTAGAATTATCCGGTAGGCATGCGACAAAACGGGCTGTGGTGTCGCAATTACTTATCAGCAACAACCTGCGAATCGATAATGAAGCTGAAGACACCGTCACCGGCAGCAGCGGCAAACTGGTCTGGCACGGCACGAACCACCTGGTGGTTGCAGGAGGCGACTTCGAACATGTGGAACTTAAACAGGCCAACTCCCTGAACCCTGTGGATGAATCCAGCAGGACAGCGGACCGCTGGGGAATCTACCTCAATGATACCATCTCCCTCGGCCCGTTCTCCCTCATCCCTGGCATCCGGATGGACCGGGTGGCAACCAGCAGCGACCAGTTCAGCCCCTCCCTCGGGTTGACCTGGCGCATCTCCGACGACACCACCGTCAGGGGGTACACCGCCAAGGGGTACAGTCTTCCTTCATTGCTTCTCGACCAGCAGGCGGAAAAGGTCTGGACCTCCCAAGTCGGGATCGAGAGCACGGCCATCGCCCCGCTCTGGCTGAAGGGAACCTTATTCAGAAACGAAACCTGGGACATCGCCTCCATCAATTCTACAACGCTTGTAAGACAGAACAAGCGCTATCTCAAGCATGGAGTCGAACTGGAAGCGAAAACCGCCCCGGCTTTCAACACCTCGCTGGCAGTCGGGTACACCTTTGTCTATGCCAACGACGACGAGAGCGGCGCCGTTATCAAGGGGATACCCCGCCACAGCGCCAATCTGGCGGTCAACTATAACGATGGGGAATTCCTGCACGGAACGCTCACCGGCAGGTACATCGACTGGAATGACGGGGTGGTCTTCAATCCACGCTATTCAGCCGTCATCTGGGACCTCTTCCTGGGGGCCACAGTTGCGCGTAGCGAGACATCCTCACTGGAACTCTTCGTCTCGGTGCGTAATCTCTTTAATGGCTCACAATATACCATCGATTTCTACTCCAACCCAGGCAGATGGATCGAAGGCGGCGTGAGGGCACGGTTTTGAGGGTTCTTGCCTCGCTTATCCTTCTCAGCACTTTGCTGTTCCCCATTGGGTCCGCTGCCTCTTCTGACACGCTTGTGATACAAAGCCGGCGGGACCCTATCTTCGACGATATCCTCAGGGGGTTCCAATCCGTACGCCCCTCATCCATGCATATCATCACTCTTGCAGATTACAGCGAGACAGACATTACCCGACTTGTCCGCGAGGAGCAGCCCCGATTGATCCTCACCCTTGGTGATACCGCTCTCAATGCAGTGAAGCGGATCAGAACGGTCCCTATCATCTCCCTGATGTCGCTCAATCTCCAGAACATGAACAGCTCACACCCCAATCTCTCCGGCATCAGCATGCTGATCTCACCGGAGCGATATATTCCGATCTTTTCCAACCTCAGGGCAAAACGTGTCGGAATACTATACAATCCCGCAAGAAGCGGTGCCTACATCCGTCGGGCAAGTCAATTAGCGGCACGAAGTGGCATAGTACTCGTTTTGCGGGAGGTCCGATCTTCCAAAGACACACAGCATCAACTTACCTCTCTCAGCCGAGAGGTGGATGCCCTTTGGATGATCCCCGATCCAGTCGTTGTAACTCAACAAACCGCTGAAGCATTTTTTCACTTCTCGCAGCGCGAGCGAATTCCAGTTGTAGCGTTTGCCAGCATTTACCTCAGCCTCGGTTCCTCAGCAGTTTTGGAAGTTGACCGATTCGATATGGGCAAACAGGCTGCAGAGATGGCATTGAAATTTAGTAAAGGAATTGATCCAGAAGAGACTCCCATGGAATCTCCCCGAAGGGCCATTCTAAAGATTAACCGCAATGTGCTGCGCAGATTGGGAATCGCTCCAGAAGAACTTGAATAGATTCCAACAATGGGAAAACGGTTATGACATCCTTCAACCGATTTCAGACATACCGAAGAAGCTTTCATTTCCGCCTTTTCGTGATCTTCACCGCAATCACCGCAATCATCACCGCCGTATTCTCCACCGTTTTCATCGTCCGTGAGATTCACTCTTCCAAAAGGGAAGCTTCGGAAAAAGCTCGGCTGCTTGCATCGCAGCTTGCCAACAGCATCCGACTCTACCTCTATGCCGAAGATCGTGACAATCTCTGGAGATTGGCATCTGACATTGCACGACATCCACAGGTCGTACGAATCGTTATTGCCGGTAATGATGGGAAAATCCTCGTCAATATGCGACCCGAAAGTACTCAAACACCCGGTACCACTCTAAGTGAAACAGTAGCTGTAACCTCTGGCAACCTCCCAACATCTGCAGAAGCAGCACTCACAGGAGTACCGACTCCTACATACCGACTGGGTACGGTGCGTCTTGATCTCGATACCGGTGACCTCGCCCAGAGAATCAGGGAACTGATCATTTTCACCAGTGTTACTACCCTGAGCTTCTGGTTATTGGTACTGTTTCTCGGCTTCAAGGCACTCACTTGGATGACACGTTCTTTCAATGCCTTAATGCAGGGGGTGCAAACTATCCGTCAAGGCGACTATTCAGTTAGAATTGTCACTGAGTCAAATGACGAGCCGAGTTGGGCGGCTGAAGCAATCAACGAACTCGCCGAGTCTCTCAAAAATAGAGAAGAACAGAATCGCCAACTTCAGGAAGAACTCTTCCATGCCATGAAACTTGAAGTTCAAGAAGAAAAACAACGCCTCATGGCAAAGCTAATACAAACAAACCGGATGACCTCTCTCGGGCTTTTAGTATCCAGTATGGCCCACGAAATCAACAACCCCAATGGATCCATTCGCCTTGCAGGACAATTTCTCACAAGAGCATGGAAAGATACACTCCCAATTCTGGAAGGAGTTGCCCGGGAAGAAGGATCTTTCAGCCTTGGCGGTCTCCCCTTCGACAAGGCTAAAGAAGAAATCTCTAGCTCAAGTGAAACCATTGTCAGAAATACAGCCCGAATCGAACGCGTAATACATGATCTCCGGGCTTACAGCCTAGGGGAACGGAATGAGTTCCGCACAGACGTCAACATCAACCAGGTTGTAAATGGGGCTCTTGCTATCATCCGTGCACACGGGCGCCAGGGTGACATGACTATCACGGCAGATCTGGCACCCGATCTGCCGCAGGTAACCGGAAATCACCATCAACTGGAACAGGTAATCATCAACCTGCTCCTTAATGCGATTCAGGCCATGCCAGACAGAAGAGGCAATATTTCCATTACAACCTCAGTGAGTCCCCAGGGCAACACTGTCTTGATACGCGTTCAGGACGAAGGGGACGGTATCCCTCCCGAGTATCGCGATCAACTTTGTGAGCCCTTCTTTTCAACACGAATCGACAAAGGAGGAAGCGGTTTAGGTCTCTACATCTCAAATTTTATCGTATCTGAACATAAAGGTTCGCTTGATATAGACTCAGTAGAGGGCAAAGGGACCACTGTCACTGTGCAAGTGCCTGTGACAGGATAGGGGATTCAGCCCGATGTTCGGTTAATCGTTTGTGTAATGTCGGTCGGGTAATCCCAAGCAGATCAGCAGCAGCTTTTTTATTTCCCTCCGTTACCTTTAAAGCTTGTTCGATGAGCATCTGCTCCATTTCGTCAAGCGTCGGGAACTGTTCAAAGGTTGCCTGCATACTAAACAGGCCGTCATAAGCAAAACGTATGGTATTCTTTGCTCTGAAACGTGACGGAATACCCGGAAAATCCTGTAAATTAAGGACGTCACGGTTATTATGCGCCACAGCACTACCGATTTTACTAATCAACTCGCGAACATTCCCGGGAAACTCATATTCCTGCATGGCAAAAATAACCTCTCGGGCAAGGCGAGGCGCTGGCCTGCCATAGGTTTCAGCAGCAAGCTTGACATAGTGACTTGCAAGCAAAGGAATATCTTCCGGCCTCTCTCTCAAGGGCGGCACTTGAATCTCGTGGAAACAGAGTCGTTGGAATAGATCCTGCCGGAATTTATCCCGTTCAATGAGATGAGAAAAATTACGGTTTGAAGCCGCTATGATTCGCGCATCACTTTTTACCAGTGCATCCGAACCAAGACGGTAATATTCGTGCTCCTGCAGCAAACGGAGCAGTTTCACCTGCGACTCCATACTCAGGTCACCTATCTCATCAAGAAACAGAGTGCCTCCCTGAGCCTTGGCTATGAGTCCTTCCCGCGCGTCGGTCGCACCGGTAAACGCACCTTTTTTGTGCCCAAACAAGGTATCCGTAAACATGATATCGTCAAGACCTGCCACATTCAGCGGAACGAATTTTCCCTTTAAGCCACTCGCCTTGTGAACAGATTGGGCAATCAACTCCTTACCGACGCCTGTTTCTCCGGTAATCAACACAGGATGCAGTGAAGGCGCAATAGTTTCCACTACCTTGAATATCGCCTGCAACTTGGTGCTTCTGGTCAGAATTTCATTGAAACAGTCGGGACGGGCCAGAGGTTCCCCCAACAGATAGTTCTTGAGCAACTTGTTCTGGCTGGAAAGTTCGCTTATCTGATATGCCTTGTGGATGTTCAGCAAAAGCCGATTGGTGTCCACCGGCTTGGTGATATAATCAAAGGCTCCCTGTTTGATGCTTGCAATGGCAGTTGCAAGGTCATTGACTGCTGTCAACACAATGACTGGAATATGGGGATAACGCTGAACGACAAGGGGAAGCAGCTCTGACCCGGTAAGCCCTGGCATTACCCAGTCCATGAGCAGCACCGAAATTCCTCCTTCTTCCAACATGGGAAGAACAGCCTTACTGTTGGAGAGGGTAATCACAGACCTGACATCGTTAGATTGGAGCATGACCCTGAGTTCATTCAGGAAATCCAGATCATCATCAACCACCAGCAAAGATCGTTCAAGTTCCAGTGATGGTACGACATCCTTCTTCATCTCTCAGCTCCTGTCCATCCAGCCTTTTGGGAAAGCCACTTTGGCATGATTTGCCCGGTATGCAAGGCCATGCAAGCTTACTGTTCCCCCGTGGAATAGATATTGAAACGTAAAAGCAATTTCTGCACCATTTCTGCATTCATGTGAAAACCGGTAATAGCCAAACTGGGATAACTTCTCATGATCAGTACATTTCTGACTTTTCCCATACACATTCACAGTCCTTACCCTACAGAAAATTACCCTGGTCTTCTTTGCAATCGGCAGGTCAAGTATAAATTCGACGAATTCAGCATATCGTCCAAGTGTAAATATATTTTACACTTAACGCTTTATCTAACAATTACAAAGTGTTAGCTATCTGTAAATTTTTTTTACACACGACTGTAAAGCATTGCCCATATTGCCTCTACAGCATGTGTAAATTTTTTTTACTTGAGTGATCCGAAGGGATTAAATTTCCGGCAAAACGCTTGGCAGGTCTTATCGTTCGTTAGAGATTACACAAGACCCAACTTGGTTGGAAAAACTCACTCATCTGGAGGAGCAGATCTGAGGCGCTTCTTTGCGGAGGTCTTTCGTTTGGATTCCAGTCGTCTCTCCCGAGCCCCTGGAGTCACCTTGGTGGAAATGCGCCGCTTTGATTTTCTCTGTCGCCGTTCGAGTTCTTCTTTCAAACGTGCTAACGCAACCGCACGATTACGGAATTGGGAGCGGCTTTCTGACGCCTGAACCACTATTCCCGTTGGGACGTGCTTGATCCGCACTGCCGAATCAGTGGTATTGCGGTGCTGACCGCCAGGTCCCGAAGCACGATAGAACTCGATCTCAAGGTCGCTGTCGCATATCAATGGTCGCTCTGCATGCGAGTTGAGCCTATTTCCAACATCCACTATGTCGCCACTCTCACCTTGGTCCAACATCCAACTGCGGGCCAATGCTCTTCAATTAATACCCATATCCAAGACTTTCAAAACGAGCTACCCTGCCATTTTCAAAAATGACCTGATATTGGAACTGGTTTGGACCAAAGTTATAGATCCAATCATCCACCCTGATGGTGGTGACAGTCCGATCCTGGGAGTATCTCGAATCCGCTTCGATCCTTTTGTCGTTACGAGACGAGCTATAGGTAGGTTCTCCACACTTGCTGACAACTTCCCCCACCGTATCCCCAATCGTAACGAGTCCTCCCCGACAGATCAAGCTCTCGCGCTGGTCTGCCCATACCGGAGAGGAAAGTGCAACGACACACAAGAGTAGAATGAACCTCCTCACGACCATACGTTTTCCCCTCTCCACCTTGCCTGCTTGTGTTATCAGCATACTCCTTCTCCAAAGAAATGGTAAGTATGCTTGCATCAAGTGTAGGATTTCCCGTGTACCGGACTCTGAAAATTCCTCAGCTCATTTCGTTAGCTCGCGAATTTTGGTTTCCGACAAGATATCCCTTAGCCAATTGACAAAAAGATGCAACTTGCTCCTCCTGCCAGGCCAGATCGCGACTGAGCAGATCTGCCATCAGCCTGGCAACCTCTGGAGCCGCTTCCATTGCAGCACGAGCATCCAGCAACAACGCGCGTGTCCGTCGGGACAGTATGTCCTCGATGCTCCTGGCCCACTCATGACGTACCCCCCAAATCACTTCGGCATAGCGATACGGGAGCCGGGGATGCAACGGCTCCCTCAAAAATGGCATATCAGCGCAAAGTTGCTCCAACCCGGTAGCGTCGGTACCATAGGAACTCCAGTCTCCTGCATCGACAGGAATTTCGCACCAACCATGGATGTGAAGCTCAGCCGTCTGTGAAACATGCTCCTCAAGCCCTGCCAGGCGTGCAGCAGTAGTAACCGTATCTTCTCCCATCTTGCGGTAGGTAGTCCATTTACCGCCAGTAATCGTCACCAAGCCGGAAGCTGAAACCAGCAGAGTGTGGTCACGCGAGAGAGATGCCGTTCGAGCATCATCACCACTTCTGACCAGCGGCCGAACACCGGCAAAAACGCTCAGCACATCGCGGTCTTTGGGGTCACGAGTGAGATAACGGGCAGCATGCTGCAAGAGAAAATCCACTTCCTCGGGAAAAGGTTGCGGTTCAGCCAAAACTTTTGGAACAGGGGTATCGGTGGTACCGACAATCACCTTGTCATGCCAGGGCACGGCAAACAGGACGCGACCATCATCGGTATGGGGGACCATGATGGCACTGCCTCCGGGAAGAAATTCCCGATCGAGGACCAGATGCACTCCCTGGCTTGGCGCAATCAGTCGAGGCGATTCGCGATCGTCCATCTGACGGACCGAATCGCAGAAAGGGCCGGTAGCATTGACCACTACCCGTGCCTTCAGTTCGTATTCCTTACCGGTCTCGAAGTCAGCAGCAACTACTCCGCGCACCAATCCATCAGCCTTGAGGAGCTCAAGCACCCTGAAATGGTTCAAAGGGACACCACCGAGCCCCACACAGGTTTTTGCCAGGGCCACTGCCAGTCGGGCATCATCGAACTGGCCATCGTGGTAGATAACTCCGCCGCGGAGACCTTCCGGTTGTACGGTGGGAATATGACGCAGAGTTTCGGCCCGCGACAGGATCTGGGACGGCCCCAGACCCAACTTTCCGGCCAGCATGTCATAGAGTTTGAGGCCAATTCCGTAAAACGGCCCCTCCCACCAGTCGTACAGAGGCACTACAAAGGAGCGATTGTGAACCAGATGCGGGGCATTACGGATCATGAGCCCACGTTCGTGCAACGCCTCCAGGACCAGGGAGAAGTTCCCCTGTTGCAGGTAACGAACACCGCCATGCACCAGCTTGGTGCTCTTGCTTGAAGTACCGCTGCTGAAATCCGCCTGCTCAAGGAGAAGAGTCCTGTATCCGCGCGAAGCAGCCTCTACCGCCGTACCCAGCCCAGTTGCCCCGCCGCCGATCACCAGTATGTCCCAGCATTTGACCTCATCCAGTTGCAGCAGCAGTTCTTCCCTGGTCATGGCTCCTCCCACCCTCTGGCACGCTCCAGGGCACGCGACCATTGCCGACGCAACTTTGCAACCCTGTCACGTCCCATTTTCGGAAAGAATGCACGATCCTTCTGCCAGAACATGGCAATCTCATCCCGGTCCTTCCAGACTCCCACTGCCAAGCCAGCCAGATAGGCCGCTCCCAGAGCTGTCGTTTCGTTGATTTTCGACCTCACGACCGGCACCCCCAAGAGATCGGCCTGGAACTGCATGAGGAGGGTATTCACCGTGGCACCCCCATCAACCCGGAGTTCGGTGAGATTGGCACCTGCATCCGACTCCATGACGGAGAGGAGATCGGCTGCCTGAAAGGCGATACTTTCCAGGGTTGCCCGCGCGATGTGGGCTGCTGTGGTGCCCCGTGTAATGCCGACGATCGTTCCGCGGGCATAGGGGTCCCAGTGCGGTGCGCCAAGCCCTGTAAATGCTGGTACCAGGTAAACTCCCCCATTGTCGGGGACACTGGCGGCCAATGACTCGACCTCCCCGGAATGGCGGATAATCCCCAACCCGTCCCGCAGCCACTGCACCCCGGCCCCGGCAATGAAAACGCTCCCCTCAAGGGCGTATTCGACTCGGCCGGCGATCTTCCAGGCTATGGTGCTGAGAAGATTGCACCGGGAGGTCACCGGTCGATCGCCGGTGTGCATCAGCATGAAACAGCCCGTTCCGTAGGTATTCTTGGCCATGCCGGGACTCCCGCACGCCTGCCCGAACAGTGCTGCCTGCTGGTCGCCGGCAATACCGGCAATGGGAATGTTGGCAGCGAATAGATTGCCAACTGTCTCGCCATAGACTGCACTGGAATCCACAACCTGTGGGAGAACCTCTCCGGGGATACCGAGCAGTTGCAAGAGTTCCGCATCCCATTCCAGCGTGTTGATGTTAAAGAGAAGGGTACGAGAAGCGTTGCTGGCATCGGTTATGTGCAACCGACCGCCGGTCAGGTTCCAGACAAGCCAGCTGTCAACGGTACCGAATGCAAGCTCGCCCGATTCCGCGCGCGCACGGACACCGGGGACATTTTCCAGCAGCCAGGAGAGCTTGGTCCCGGAGAAATAGGCATCCAGAACCAAGCCGGTCTTCCCGCGAAACAGTGCCTCCAGACCATCGGCCTTAAGCCGCTCGCAAATACCGGCAGTTCGGCGGTCCTGCCAGACAATGGCATTATACACCGGTTCACCGGTCTTTTTGTCCCAGAGCAGGGTTGTTTCCCTCTGGTTGGTAATGCCGATTGCAGCAATATCCCGTGGTGAAAGTCCGACCCTGCTGATTGCCTCGGCAGCCACCCCTACCTGTGTAGCCCAGATTTCCCAGGCATCATGCTCCACCCACCCCGGCTGAGGGAATATCTGTTGGAATTCCCGTTGCGCCACGGACTTGATCGTACCTGCGCAGTCAAAGATGATCGCCCTGGAACTGGTCGTCCCCTGATCGAGGGCCAGGATGTAGTTCATTGATTCCTCCCCGTAACACTCTTCACCGGAATCCTCATCAGCCGGGCAAATCTCACATTTCTATCCTGGCATCGTACCGGCAATGATCCCGGCTCCGTTGGGGAGTTCGATGGGAAGACGTTCCAGGGCGGTAAGCCCTGCAGCAGCCATCATTGTCATGATCTCCCCTTCCGAATAGGCCTGCCCTTCGGTGGTGCCAACCAGCATGTTCAGGGAAAAGAGTGCCGGGAAAAGCGGCCGGTCCCTGGTATTCTCAAGGATGAACTCCTGGACGAGCAGGAGTCCGCCCGGTTCCAGGGCACCCACTGCCTTTTCCAGGATCACGGCACACCCATGGGGGCCTTCCCCATGCAGGATGTGAGAGAGCCAGGCCACATCGAAACGCCCCTCGATCCCCCTTGCAATGAAATCCCCATCCATGAAGCCGATCCGATCGGACAGCCCGAAGCGAGCGACGGTCTGTTCCGCAAAGCGCTTAGTGGTGGGAAGATCGAAAATCACGGCCGTCAGCTCAGGATTCTGTTTGCAGAAATGGATGGCATAGGTGCCCGGTCCGCCTCCCAGATCCAGGAGGCGCCGACGCCCGGTAAGATCGATCTGAGTCACAATCCGGGGAGCCAGCAGCATGGCCAGGTTGAACATACCCAACAGGAAACTCTCCCGGACGCTTTCGTCTTCACCGTGAGAGACCCGTTCGCGAAGCGGCCTGCCGGTTGCCACAGCCTCATGCAAGTGTGCCCACCCGGCCATGAGATGATGATGGTGCAGGATGATATGCCCCAAGTAGTCGGGCGATGTCCGAGCGAGGAATCGAACTGCCGAAGGCGATGTAACAAAAGCCTCCCCCTTCTTCTCCAGGAGGCCGAGCGCTGCCAGAGCGTCCATCAACATGGACAGCCCACGTGGGCTCATATCCAGAAGATTCGCGAGCTCTGCGAGGGTAAAGGGTCGCTCAGCCAGAGGGGTAAACAGGTCGAGTCTAACCCCTGCATGAAGGGCACAAGTCCCCCAGTAGCCTCCGGAAAGTTGCAGCAGATCTGCAGGCATCCACTCCTTTGCTTCCATACTCTCCTCCTGTCAGGATCCAGGCTTTTCTCCCCGATGGGGGAGGGATGGCGATACACTCTTACAGATGATACCGTCTTTCCGATTCAACTCAACCGGATGACCTCCTCTTCGCAACAGTACGGACAGCACAGAGGGAAACATGATAATACAGCAGGAAATGGTGATATACGATGCGGTTCAGGAAGGGTGAACATCAAGGAGGCAACGTTGAAGAGAATGGGGAGGTCTTCAGCCCAGTACTATACCGAATCTTTCGCAACTTCAGGGAAGTGCTCGATCCGTACCAATACAACATTGGTCAATTTTTCAGTGGAAAGCTGCAGAAGCTGTGTCTTGTCTCCACGGTGCAAATAGGCGGGCACATGCTCCTTGCCTTCTCCGCTCACGTGCGCATCGGTGACTGCGCGCCTGATGGCGCAGCCGCTGGAATGAACCCTGTCGCCACACCCACCGGGCAACTTGGTATATTTGCAGATGAAGACTTCAGGGAGAACCGTTTCTGCCGCAATGGGAACATCCTGCCCGATGATGGCGAGGTATTTCGTATTGGCTGCCATGACGCGCATTGACGCATCAACAACAACTACGGGCGCTTCAAACTCGTCTACAAACTCCTGGAGTTGAAACGATTTGGGGGATTTGCCGAAATGGCGAAAGAGGCATTCTTCACAGATGCCATGGGTTATTCCGTCGACTGTACCGACCTCACGATCTGTCAGTACGCGTCTTTTGATTTCAACCCCACACCATGCACAGATCCGTCTCATCAACCCTCCCACATTCAGTCAGCAACTGGGCAGTTACACGTGGACAGCCCGCCAACATGAGCATTACAGACTCGTCAAACCTTCACGGATGGCATATTTTGTGAGATCGGCAATAGTAAACAGGTTCAGTTTTTTCATGATTTGCAGGCGATGAAACTCGACTGTCTTCGAACTGACATTCAGCTCATAAGCAATCTTTTTAGTGTTCCACCCTTCGGCGAGAAGTTGCAGTACCTCGCATTCTCTTGATGTCAAAAGAGAGAAGGCATTCTGGTCTTCCCCTTCTTGCCGGAACAGCAGTTCCTGGATGAAGTTCTCACTTATGGAGACTCCGAAATAATACTCCCCCCGCGCGACTTGGTGCACTGCCTCTACGAGTTCATCCGCTGTACAGTCCTTCTGCAGGTAGCCACGAGCTCCCGCTTTCATGGATTGGAAGAAGTAATCACGGCCGGCATGAACAGACAGGACAAGAACATGGGAACTTGCAAGACCATCAGTTATGCGTCGAGTTGCCTCGATGCCGTTCATTTCCGGCATGGCAATATCCATGAGAACCACTTGAGGCTGAAGTTCCCAGGCAAGGGCAATGGCCTCCCTGCCATCAGACGCTTCCCCCACGATATTGCACGAATTATGGCTCAGTATGTGACATAAGCCTTTGCGCATCAATTTGTGGTCGTCTGCTAAGAGCACCCGTATCTGCGGATGAACTCGTTCCGAACTCTGATCAGACACGAAAGTCCCTATTAACTACGCAATACACTAATGAGATTTTTGTTTAACAGAAAATAGCAGGTCAACCAACTAGGGATTTCCTAGTATTAACCATATTTATGCATGTAACTGGCACATACCCGAAAGATGTACAAGAAAACGTGACACGACGGGAACCATTGAATTTCATACTGCCTGCAAGCAGTCGCAACCGTTTTCGCATTTCGTGTACTTGCGCAATAGTCCACAGATTTCTGATAGTTAGTTAGTCACATGGTTATGTGAGCAACGGTAGTTCATACTGCCTCATTGCAATCGCATGCTGGCACAATGAACACAATCTAAGAATATGTGCTTTTTCAGCCGAATCTTTACCCTGCTTGTACAATTAAGTCAAGGACATATACATTCACAGGCGCGTGTTGAAATAGCAGAGAAACAGGGGATGAAGCAGCATGCGGACTAATGACAGACAGAGGAGAATACTCCAGGTGCAGAAAAGTACCCGGCAAGAGTTGGACAGTCCGGTCCACCCTCGCAGAGCACCTGATCAGTCGACGGCTCCCGCAGCCGATGGAGAAGGGATCGATGCTGCCCATTCCCGAAGGGTGCGCACACGCTCGACCACCGGCGGATGGGAATAGTAGAACCGGGCATAGAGTGGATGGGGGTGGAGATTGGATAGATTTTCCGCTGACAGCTTGATCAGGGCCGAGGCCAGAGAGCCGGCATCACCGGTGATCTGCCAGGCAAAGCGATCCGCATCCTGTTCATGCCGCCGGGAAAACCAGGCCGACACCGGCGTAACCGGGAACAGCAGCAGCGAGGCGATAAAGCCGAGGATCACCATGCTTGATGGAAGGGATGCGGTTTGAAGACCAAGCAATTGTGGCAAACCTGGCCATTGAATCGCCTGGAATGCTGTCCAGGAGCCGACGAACATCGCAAGTTCCGTCACCACGATCCGTTCCAGGACATGACGCAGCTTCCAGTGGCCGATTTCATGGGCCAGCACCGCAACGATTTCCCGGTGGGTCATCTGGGCAAGGAGGGTGTCGAAGAGTACAATCCGCTTCACCTTCCCGACCCCGGTAAAATAGGCATTGGAGTGACGACTGCGCCGTGAAGCATCCATCTGCATCACACTTCCCACCCTGAGGCCCGCCTTTGCCATCATTGCCGCTATCTCTTCCTGCAGCCCCGGCTCGAAAACCGGTTCAAACCTGTTGAAGATGGGCTCAATGAGATACGGAGAGACGAACATCATGAAGAGTCCGAAAATCGCCATGAAAGCCCAGACCCAGATCCACCACCGCAATGGGCTCCACTGGATCAGCCAGAAAATGGTAAAAACGACGCCCGCCAGCAGCAGGGAACCGATGACCAGGGATTTGAGAAGATCCACGGACCAGAGCCGCCTGGTCGTTGCATTGAATCCGTGGCGGGCCTCAACCGTGAAGGTGCCGTAATAGGAAAGGGGGAGTCCGAGAAGGGTCTGAACCCAGGAGAGCAGTAAAAAGAAGAGAACGCCCTGTGTTATGGGCGAATCTGTCAGTCCGCAGATGAAACGGTCATAGAGGGGAAGCAGGCCTGCAAAGAGAAAGAGGGCTACCAATCCGTTATTGAACAGTGATCCCCAGAGTTCGAGTCGACTGCTGTCCAGGGTGTAGGCTGTGCTCCTGGCCAGTGTTTCCTCATCGATGGCCGAGGCGAACCCTTCGGGTATCGTGTCACCGTGCTTCTTGAGGTGGCACAGGTTCAGGTAGCGGAGCCAATACGTAAAGGAAGTGACTGCCACGAAACAGGCTAACAGGAAAAAGGTCATGAATGGCAGGTCCTGTGGGAATGGAATCAAAAGATGTACGGCGGAAAACAAATATCAGCAGTCGTCTTCATCAGGGCATTTCCCCCAGCGGGAAACCAGGCGAGTCAGTTCGACGCCATCCTCCTCCCGCACCAGCTGATGCAGAAAGGCCAGTTCCCCTCTCTCATCCAGCCGCCTGCTGCGGGCAACAACCGTCTGCCCGTAGAGAGCCTCTGCCCGATAGGAGATTTCCAGCTCTGCCAAAGAGCAGCATTCCGCCACGGACGGCGGCACTGTCTCAAGCCCCCAGCCGGCATAGACCACGTTATTCACATGGTGGTTCATGTCCAGGTCTCCCCTGCCCACCCTGAAGGACAGCTCGGTTTCAGGATTATCGAGTCGTGGGAGCGATACAAAGTCGTCATTGATGGCCCGTTGTGGCAACAGGGGATAATCCGGCAGGTATTCGCTAATGATAACCGGTCGACGGGTGGCAATATCCAGAACCGCAAAAGAACAGGTGGCAAGCGCAATGGTCGTTCCATCGGCTGCCACCACCTCGAACTCCCGACAGGAAAAGCGCCCTTCCCGCAGCGAAGGCCAGGTGCGAACCCGCAGGACATCGCGGGAAGCGGCCGTGCCGATCAGTTTGAGATGCATGCGGGAGATGACCCAGGTGAGCCCCCTGGACATTAACTGCCGTACTGCTATCCCCAGGATCCGGGCATGGTCTCCTGCTGCCTCCTGCAGATAGTTGAGGAAAGCTGTCGGCCGCACCCGTCCCGAGGCATCAACCTCGTAGGTCCGAACGGGGAACTCTTTTTCGAAGACTGGTTCCATCAGGGAGCAGTTATCCAGTTGCCTGACGACATGCCGACTACCCTTTCACACAGGGGAGGCCGGTTCGCCGCCAGCCGGCCATGTGCCCCTCCAGGAGTTCCACATTCCGGTACCCGGCAAAACCGAGGAGAGCTGCAGCCACCTGTGCGCGAGGACCATGCTCGCAGGTCACCACCAGTTGAGACTCCTTGTCTGTCGGCAATGGAGCCAGACGAAAGAGGATCTTCCAGGCAGGAGCATGGATCGCCTGCGGGATATGCCCGCCCTTGTACTCCATGCCTGTACGTACATCAACCACACAGGGTGCCTGCGATTCTTTCAGACGACGTGCCAGATCCTTTGCCTGCATGGTCAGCGACGGTCCCCGCCAAGCCGCAACAGCATGAGGAACAGGTTGATGAAATCCAGATAGAGGGTCAGAGCCCCCAGTATGGCGGGCTTTCTCCCCTCCGCCCCACCAGCGGCCATTGCCTTGATCTTCCAGGTATCGTAGGCAGTAAGCCCGGTGAAGACAATCACACCGAGAGCCGAGATGATCCAGGAGACCGCAGAGTTCCCCACAAAGATGTTTACCACCGAGGCAATGACGATACCAATGAGGCCCATAAAGAGGAAACTTCCCCACGAAGTGAGATCGCGGCGGGTCATATAGCCGTAAACACTCATGGCGCCGAACATGGCGGCAGTAACCACAAAGGTGGCGGCGATGGAATCCGCAGTGTAGACCAGGAATATGATGGAAAGGGTCACCCCGTTCAGTGCCGAGTAGGCGATGAACAGCAACGTGGCAACGGCAGCACTGAGACGGTTGATGGCACCGGAAATAGTAAAGACCAGCGCCAGTTCACCGATCATCAGCCCGTAAAAGAGCAGTTTGTTGCCAAGCACTACCTTGAGCAGGGTCGGCGTGGAAACGGTCACCAGAGCCAGCAGGGCGGTAACGAGCAAACCCGCTCCCATCCAGGCGTAGACCTGACGGATGAGAGTGTTCTGGGCACTGACAATCTGGTCCTGGGTGCGGGGGTAGTTGATATCGAACTGATTCATGCTGGATATTCCTTTCATATACTGCGTGTAGGTTTTTCCCTTGCCGCCAGATACACACGATATGAACGGCGGCCTATGGTTGCATTGTCGTCATTATTCCCTGCTCTGTCAAGGTCGCCTCATGCCCAGTGGGCAATCGGCTCGAAATTCCTTGACGCGGAGTCGCGGTTGCGTTATGTACATTGGCGGGTCAAACAGTCAAAGAGCCACCACCACAACCGCGATACACGACAATACTAAACCATCCGCGAGGATGGGGCGGAAAGCCCACGGGTCTCAAGCAGACAGCCGGGTTGCCGAATTATCAATTATGATATACGGCACCCGGCTTTTTTTGTTCCATGACCTTACGTCCGCCAATTTCGACGGATTTGCAAGAACCCCTGTCAACCCCGCAGGCATGTGAGCGTTGTATCAGGTATCACCACACACCAAAGTCAGCAGAAAGGAGTCAGCATGAAACGCATAGCACTAGCCGCCGCAACCTTGGCCATTTTGGGTATCCCCCTGGCCCAGATTGCCAACGCCGAGGTCAGCGTCAACGTCAACGTGGGGATCCCGGTAGTCCCGGTGGCGGTACCGGCGATTCCGGGTCCTCCCCAGATAGTCCTCTCGACGCCACCCGAATTCGTCATGCCATCGGCACTCGGATTCTACGTTGCCGTTGGCGTCCCCTACGACATCTTTTACGTGGGCAACACCTATTACCTCTACCGTGACAACGGCTGGTATCGGGCGCCATACTACAACGGTCCGTGGCGGGGAGTTGAACGCCGGCATCTGCCACCGGGACTGCGCAAGCACAAGTTCGAAAGGATCCGCTACTACCGCGACGAGGAGTACCGCCACTACCGTGGTGATCATGACCGGTATCGCGGTCGCCACTTCCGTCCGGACAAGGGCTGGAAACAGGAACAGAAGGAGAACCGTCGCGCGGAAAAGGCCCAGTGGAAAGAGGAGCGGCGGCAGGAGAAGGACGAGAGGAAATGGGAGAAAGAAGAGCGTAAGGAACACGGCAGGCACGGCGGCCGCGAGTAATATCCAGAAGCGGTACGGGTTCAATAGTGATCCCGTACCGCTTTTTTTTAAAGGAACGCCACGAAATCCACAACCCGCAACCTCCCCATTTCCCGCAGCTCTTCCTGAAACCCCTTCCCTGAAAGAACTCTTCTCAGTTTTCCGCGCTGGCCGCCTCGGCGTTGCAACGTTCAACCACCTCTCTGAGCCAGGCAATCTCATCGGGTAGAAATTGTTTCGCGTGTTCAGTCCCGACGTTCAAAGCCCAGTGCAATGGCGGCATGGAGGTTGCCGCCAGCACATGCCCCGGCACCTCCACGAACTTTACGTCTTCCTCTGCCCACGCATGCAGACGCTCTTTGGTATCGAACAACATCAGATAATCGTTTCCCTCCGACTCGATGACCAACGGCAGAACCTGCCCTTCCGACACTGCCTCAGCTTCTCCCTCAAGATCCTGCATGTCGAGGGTCGGAACAAAAAAAGTCCCGTTAAGGAAGAGATCGTAAAATTGCGACTGGTTCTTCGGATTATTCAAATCCAGACGTAGGATCTCCAAAGCATGGTCGAGTAGATTCATTTTTTGCCACCTTTCCGGCGTTTGCATGAGAATCTTCGGGATATCGTTCGTGTACCCTGGCAAACGCCATCCTTTAATACTCCATTGCCCAATGCTCCGCAACCGGAAAAACCGCGAAAGAGACCCCGTGTAGCGATATATGTTCTTGAATGGGGAGACGCATGGCAAACAATATCCGCTCTGCCCAAGCCAGGGAGTCCAACGTGAGATATACTTGCAACAAAGGAATTCATCTCTCTCAGGAGGCTACCATGCGTTACTTCTTTCTTCTGCTGTCCCTGCTGGCCGCACCGCATGCTGATGCCTCGGAACTTGCCCCGTTGGCTGACTGCGCCAGCAGCGTTTTCAGCGAGATCAACCATACTAAGGCATGGTCGGGAAAAGCACCGACAGGTTGCGCAGCAAAAGTGTCAGTGGAAAAACGGAATGATGGCGCCCTGGTTACCACCTGGGTCACTGAACGGACTGCCGGAGGATGGATGAGAACCGCCTACGTGGTACTGATGGGCTACGCGGAAATTGCCGACGGGAAAGCTCTGGCACGGGGAAACAGGGACGTAAAGGAACGTGCAGCACGTTTGGGCCGCTGCCTGGATTCGCTCATGACAGTCAACGATCCGCTCTACTGTCGGTACAAGGCTACCAAAGAGTATTATGCCGAGGAGAAGATGGGAACCGAACGGCACTGGTTGATCTGGCTGGACGATAATGGTCGGCAGAGCGCTGTCGAGTTCGTGATCGGCGACACCACCCCCAGTCCCGCTCCTCCTGCGGATATCTTCAATGGCGAACAGTTGCCTCCGGGAACCGATTTCCACATCCTTCTGCAACGGTAACAACAGGAGTTCAGAATTCCCCAGGGGTTACCGAATCTGTCCAAAGTCGACGCGACTCTCAACAGAACAGTTGTCCAGAAAATGGGATCTTTCATCCGTCAGACCGGATACCTGCTCCATGATACGCTGGAATTCCGCGGAACCGAGCGGTTTTTGCAGACAGTCGATAACCTGCAGCTCTTTGCAGCGATCCAGTTCACGGTAGAGATGTGACGAACTGAGTATGACCACCGGCAAGTCATGGGTCCTTGAGTCGTTGCGCAGTGCCTCCAGGACTTCGACCCCGCTCATGTCCGGCAGCTTCAGGTCGAGAAAGACCACGGCAGGCAGCAGGGTATCCTGATATGCCTGATTCGTACCCAGATATGCCAGGGCATCCTCACCATTGTACCGGACCACTACCTCTGCATCGGTATTCTTGGTCATGATCCGGGTTGCCAGGAATACATCGTCGGGATTGTCTTCCACCAGGAGTATCGGGTGCTTTTTCATTGCTCCCTCCCTGCAGTAAGCACAATATAATTTTATCTACATATTCAATTTATCAAGTTTTTAGCAATTTGCAATGTTCTGCAAAAAACTTTCCTTTCAAGAAAATTGGGGAGAAAATTACTCACTCGACAATATCGTTCTCTGCCGGTTATCATTCTTTACGGTAACACCTTTTGCTCCTGCACCGGTTACGACCTCGCGCAACCATGACAACCCTGTTCTCACAAAACATCCTTGTTTCGTCCCCAATCCTTGTTAAAATTTCACTGTAACCTCAAGAGCCATAAGTTTTTTCAAATGTGAGGTCAACATGGGAAACGTTGAAGGGAAATACCTGATCGGCAGACAACCGATCCTCGATGGAAAAGAGCAGGTCACAGGGTATGAACTGCTTTTCCGCTCTACGGAATCTCTGTCATCGGCAATGGTCAAAAACGCTTCCCAGGCAACTGCGAGCGTCATCATAAACACCCTGTCGGGCTTCGGCCTTCAAGAAATCCTCGGTGATCTCCGGGGATACATCAACATTGACACAGAATTGTTCATGAGCGACTCCCTTGAACTCCTTCCGAAGGAGCGCATCGCCCTGGAACTGCAGGAGAGCATCGCAATAACCCCGAAGACCATTGATCGCTGCCGCCTCATGAAGAAGAATGGTTTTATTCTTGCCCTTGACGACCATAGTTACAATCCCGATTTCGATGAACTCTATGACATTGTGGACATCATCAAGATCGATATGCTGAAAACTCCCAAGAACCAGCTCCAGGAGACCTTGCTGAAACTTCGCCGCCATAAGCCGAAATTGCTGGCGGAAAAGGTGGACAATCGCGAGGTATTCGACCTGTGCAAGCGGCTCGGATTCGACTTTTACCAAGGGTATTTCTTTGCCCGACCATCGGTGTTGGAGAAAAAGTCCGTCGACGAATCGGCCGCAACCCTGCTGAAGTTGCTCCGTCTGCTGCTGGCAGACGCAACCATCACGGAACTCGAACAGGTTTTCCGCAGCAATCCGGCATTTACCTTCAAACTGCTCATGCTGGTCAATTCCGTTGCCATGGGTGTCAGGGAGAAGATCCGCGACGTGCGTCATGCCATTACGCTCCTGGGTCGCCAACAGATTCAGAGATGGGTGCAACTGTCCCTGTTTTCCTCCGTCGATGGTCCGCAGGACAACAACCCACTTATGGAGATGGCCGCAGTCCGTGCCACGTTCATGGAACTCATCGCCGCCGAACATCCGCAGCTCAAGGGTCAACGCTCTGCCCCGGACAAGGCGTACATGGTCGGAATTCTTTCCCTCATGGAAAGGATCTATCAGATATCCACAGACGAGATCGTCAACAAACTCAACCTGTCCGACGAAGTGAGATTGGCACTGACCGATCATGCAGGCATTTACGGTTCTCTGCTTGAGGCAGCAGAACTTGTGGAACGCCTTGAACTGAGTGAACTGGCGTCGTCTTTACAGCAGATGGGAATTCCATGCGAACTGGCCCTCGCGTCCCAACTGAAGGCCTATGGCTGGCGCCATGAAATGGGTTGAATAGTGGTGTTGACCCGGCACGTAAACCAAAGCCCCTGTTCAGCCTAGAACAGGGGCTTTGCCACAGGTGGCCCTGCAACCGTCTAAAGCGTCGCTCTGCATCATCGCTTGGCTCTTCCGGAATAATCGTCACAGCGTAAAGTAGAATGTTGCTCCCTGGTCCACATCCCCCTCTGCCCAGACACTTCCACCATGGCGATTGATGATATTCCTGACAATCGCCAGCCCGACACCGGTACCTTCAAACATCTCCTGCGAGTGCAGGCGCTGGAATACACTGAACAGCTTGTCGGCATACTGCATGTCGAATCCTGCGCCATTGTCCCTGACAAAATAGACGTATCGTGCATCCTGCAGATATGCACCGACCTCAATACGGGCATCTTCACGTCTGCGCGTGTACTTGAGCGCATTGGAAAGGAGATTGAAGAAGACCTGCCTGAGCAGTTTCGGATCAGCCTCACAGGGCGGCAGATCCCCAACGGTCACGTCCACATGACGCCCTTCCCGCTCCTTGTCCAGCTCCTCCAAAACCCCATATACCAAGGCAATCGGTTCGATGTACTTTTTGGACAGCGGCATCCGGCCGAGCCGCGAGAAGGTCAGCAGATCATCGATCAGACCCTCCATGCGCCGCACGTTTCCGGAAATCCGCTTCAGATAATTCTGCGCATCTGCGGGAATATCCGCGAAGTATTCGTTGACGAGAATGCTGCTGAATCCATCTATCGCCCGAAGCGGAGCGCGCAGATCGTGTGAAACCGAGTAGGAAAAGGACTCTAACTGGCTGTTGGCCTGCTCAAGCTCTGCTGTTCTCTGGGCCACCCGCTGCTCTAGGGCATTATTCAATTCGCGAAGCTCTTCCTCGTCCTGTTTCCGCTTGGTTATATCTTCGGCAACCCCTTCAAAGTAGACCATTGCATCTTCGTACGCAACCGCACGTCCTGACAGCGAGACCCAGATTTTCCCCCCATCCTTGCGATACATCTGGCACTCGAAAGAGTTCACTTCACCTTCTGTGTCTATGATCCGTCTGAACTCGGCACGACGATCGGCGTCGACATAAATCTGGCTGCCGATATCGGTGACAGACGAAATCAGTTCGGCAGGGGAATCATACCCGAGCATGGCTGCAAACGCCGGATTGGCCGTTATGAAACGCCCCTCTGCTGAGGTTTGAAAGATCCCTTCAAGGGCATTTTCGAATATGCCCCGATACTTCTTCTCGGCCTGCTGCAGCGCCTTTTCTGCCTTGGCGCGTTCTTCCCGCGTGCGTAGCGCAAGAATCCCGAAGGCCAGATCGTCGCTCAACTCCTGGAGGAGCGTTATCTCCTCGGACTCGAAGGCCCCGGGGGAATCGGCATAAAGAACCAATGCGCCGAGCACGTCGCCGTCCGCTTTGATCGGAATGGCAATGGACGAGCGGAAGTTGTGCTGCAAGGCCTTGTCTCGCCACGGAATATAGGTCGCATCTGTCAGGACATCCTCGACAAATACAATCTCCCCACTCCTGATCGCAAGACCGGTCGGGCCTCCCCCCAAGACGCTACTGTCCCAGGTTATGGCGATGGATTCGAGATACCCGTCATCATGGCCAGCACATGCTACAGGGCGGACACTCTTTGCCGGGTCCTTCTCCGCAAAGCCAACCCATGCCATGCGATAATTCCCCAGCTCAACGATAATCCGCAGTACATCCTGCAACAACGACTTCTCGTCCGTGGTACGGATCATTGACTGGTTGCACTCGCTTAAGACCCTCAGGGTCCGGTTCAGCTTGCGCAGCCCCTCCATGGTTGACTTCAACCTGCCCGTCATAATGTTGAACGACTGGGCCAGTTCGCCGATCTCGTCAGGGGAATGCACATTCACGACACGATTGAGATCGCCCTGGATGATGGTTTCCACAGCGCTTTTCATCTGCTGAACCGGCCGCACGATGGTCCTGACTATCACCATGCCGAACAACCCGATGGAAAAGGAGAGGAGCAATCCGGCAATACTCATGATGCTTGTCATCTTGATCCGACCGTCACGCAGCACGGATCGGTAAAACTGCAGCTCATCCTCATAAACGCTCGTACCGATTATCCAGTCCCAGGGTTCGTAATACGCAAGCCGGGCAATCTTCCATCTCGGTTCAGCCTCACCCGGATTCTGCCAGAGATAGCGTTCCGTCGCCAGTTCTCCTGATCCGAGCACTATGGCCTTGTCGATAATCGACTTTATGACGTAATTGCCATTGCTGTCCGTGCTCTCCAGGATGTCTTCGCCGTCGCGCTTTCCCTTCTGGGAGACAACGTAATGCCCCTGGTGTTCCCCCTTTCCCCCCAGTACATAGACATAGCCGGTTTTCCCCACACTGGTCTGCAGAATTGCCGCGCGTACCCTGCACTCCACGTTGCGCAGCTTCACACCTACATACAGCATCCCCATAAGCTTCCCCCTACGATCCGTAATCGGCTCATAGGCGGTCAGATACCACTCGTCAACGACAAAGGCGCGGCCATGGTACGTTTTCCCTTGCTTGATCGCTTCAATGACCCGATTGAGAGTTCCGTCGGGATTCACAGCGGGGATGTAGGTACCGATTGCCCGCTTACCTTTAGCGTTCCTCACGGTCGTTGCAACACGGAGCATGTCGCCCTTATCGTTCATTATCTGGAAAATGGTCGCAGTGTCCTTCACCAGGCGCGTAACTTCATCCACCACCACCGTTTCACTGTCCGGGTCCGTATTCATCCCCAGCCATCTGCCCCCGACCATCATCTTGGGGAGGGTGATGCTGGTCTGCTGTCGGTTGAACTGATTGGTTGCAGTCCAGGTTACCCGCTCACTCGCCAGACTTACCCCTCCAGAAGTGACAAGCACCCTGCGCGCCACATTCAGGTTGGAATCGATCTGTTGCTGGGTAGCCTCGTGCTCTGTCTTGATCAGGTGGTACACCCCCCTGGTGATGCTGTCCAGGTTGGTTTCAATGAGGCTGCTCACCTCTCTCTGGGCCAGGGTGTTGTATTGTCCGCTCTGCCAGACGGCAAGCGCCACCAGAGAAAATACTGTAATCAGCACGCTGCCGGCACCCAAGAGGGAGATCTTCTCTTTTAATCGCAGATGGATGAAAAAATTGCCCATTCAATTCCCACGAACATTTCCGTGCTCATGACGAGACCGCAAAAAGTGGTACCCAACGTAAGGTCCCGAACTAACGAAATTCAGGAACAAATGAAATCAATTTAATACACCAAATTTTACTTGATAAATATTAATTGTCCAAAAAGAATAACACCGGCACATAATCGTCTTGAAATAGACTTTCAGTTGCATGAGCATTTCAGGTGGGTACCCGCACCATTAAGCCCGGCAGATATGAAATACACAGAGAATGCACTTCAATTCTCCGGCAAAAATCAGGCAATCCCTTATTTTGCCTAAAGATAAGTATGAGAAGAACGATATAAATCTTTGTATGTCATTAAAACCGGACAACATGCACCAGCACGACACCGTTCCCGCGAGGATATCCATATCATCATCCTACCTCAGGGAGAAATGGTCAGGAGTAAACCATGAGCCCCTTTGACGAGTTGTTCCACAGCAGGATACGGCTTCCCTCCCCGCCTGCCATTGCAATCAAGATCCTGGAAACCGTCCGGAAAGACGATTTTGCCTTCCAGGATCTCGCATACATTATTGAATCCGACCCTGCCCTGACGGCCAGGGTGCTCAGGATGGCAAACTCCTCGTACTACAACGCATCGTGCAACGTGACCAGCATTGCCAAGGCACTTTCCATCCTCGGCACCCATGCGGTCCTGAATATCGCCCTGTCGTTCGTGATCTGCACGGAATTGATGAACACGGCCACTGATGGCTTCGATGTCGATCTCTTCTGGCGCAGGGCCGTCACTGCTGCCGTTGCAGCAGATGAGACCGCAAAACTCGTCAAACACCCCAATCACGATCTGTTCATCGTCGCCCTTTTGCAGGATATCGGCATCCCGGTCTTGCATAGCTGTTTCCCGCGGCAATACCAGCAGGTTATCCAGCAAAAACTGAACAGCCAGACACCGCTTGTCGAGATCGAACGAAAGCTGTTCGGCTTCGATCATCTGGATGTCGGCGCCGAACTCCTGAAATCATGGCAGCTCCCAGAAGAGATCTACCTCCCTATCAGGTACCTTCACCAGGGATGCACCATCCCTTCCAGATATCGGCCCATTACGGACATCTTGACCATTGCCGGTCGATTATCCTCGTTTTACAACGGTTCTCAGGATGTGGACAAGATCAGAAAGGTCAAGCAGATCCTTGACCGTTCATTCAATGTAGTTGGGGAGTCTGTCGACATGCTTGTCGAAAACACTGTCCACAACACCCTTGCCATTCTCGATTCATTCGAGCTCTCCCCCGGCGACCTCCGTCCGTTTTCCGTAATTTTGCAAGAGGCAAACGAGCAGTTGAGCAGGCTTTACGACTCCTACGAGCTGATGGTGATCGAATTGAAACATGCCAAGGAAAAGGCGGAAAAGCTTGCGCTGGAGCTCAACGATGCCAATGAGCGTCACCGCGAGCTGGCTTTCAAGGACGGGCTGACCGACCTGTATAACTACCGCTATTTCCAGGAAGCCATGGACCTCGAATTCATGCGGGCGCAGCGGTACAACCGAGTCTTTTCCATGATCCTGCTCGATCTGGACCATTTCAAGGAAATCAATGATACCCATGGACACACCATTGGGGATTTTGTCCTGGCAAACGTCGGCAAGGCAGTCGTCAAGTCGGTCCGGGAGACCGATATCGTTGCACGCTACGGAGGAGACGAATTTGCAGTGATCCTGCCCGAAACAGCGGATGAGGATGCCATTGTCGTGGCTGAACACATCCGCAAGAACATCGAATCATGTACCATGACCATAGACGACTTGACGATCAAGGTCACGACCAGCATGGGAATCGCCAGCAACAGATGCGCCTCGGATCTGAACAGCAAGGCGGCCCTGGTCAGCCTTGCGGACAAGGCGCTCTATCTCGCCAAAAACAAGGGGAAGAATCGCGTTCACTCCATCAAGTTCGCCGGAATATGAATCTGCCCTTGTTTCGTGTGGCAACAGATGTACAACTCGTAATCCTTCAAAGTTGATCAATGCGTTAATCCCTCTCGCAGATCATGACCATGCCCCCTGAACCAGCCACCGCAGGTTCAGGGGGCTGTCCGATGCCGCGGCATTATGTAAAACAATCAGTCTACGACATATTATGTCACTGCCTTCTGCTATTCGTCTCCCGAACCCTTTTCAGAGGTGGACAGCAGCCATGGCAATCGACATGATGGACAGACTGAAAATTCTTGCAGAAGGTGCGAAATACGACGTCTCCTGCGCCTCCAGCGGCAGTTTCCGCCGCAACAGGGATGGCATCGGCAATGCGGCTTCCTGCGGCATCTGCCATAGCTGGACCAGCGACGGCCGCTGCGTTTCCCTCCTCAAGATCCTGATGACCAACAGCTGCATCTATGACTGCGCCTACTGCATCAATCGCCGCAGCAACGATGTCCGACGGGTCATGCTGACGCCTGCCGAGGTTGCGGAACTGACCATCGGCTTTTATCGCCGCAATTACATCGAAGGGCTCTTCCTCAGCACCGGCGTGGTCCGCTCCCCAGACTACACCATGGAACTTCTGATCCAGGCGGTGCGTACGCTACGCCAGGGATATCGCTTCAACGGCTACATCCACCTGAAACTCGTGCCGGGTGCCGATCCGCTCCTGGTAGAGGAGGCAGGCCTTCTTGCCGACCGAGTCAGCATCAACCTGGAGCTGCCGACCAGGGAGGGGCTTGCCCTACTGGCGCCCGACAAAAGCCGCGACGCCGTGGTAGGTCCGATGCGCCAAGTGAACAAGCTGATTGTCATCAATCGGGAAGAACGCCAGGTTTCCCGGCAGGTGCCCCGCTTTGCCCCTGCCGGCCAGAGCACCCAGATGATCGTCGGCGCCACCAGTGAGACCGACCGGCAGATCGTCACCCTTTCGGAAGAGCTCTACCGAAGATTTGAGCTGAAGCGGGTCTACTATTCGGCATTCATCCCGGTGATCACCGACAGCCGCCTGCCGGTCAGGCCAGCATCGCCGCTCAGGCGGGAACACCGGCTGTATCAGGCCGACTGGCTGCTTCGCTATTACGGTTTTCGCGCCCACGAACTGCTGGATGAAGAGTCGCCGAACCTGGATACCGAACTCGACCCAAAAACCGGCTGGGCGCTTCGCCATCGAGAAATGTTCCCGGTGGAAATCAACCGGGCCGACTACGAGGTCTTGCTGAGGATTCCGGGGATCGGCGTCCGCTCGGCAAAGCGGATCGTCAGGGCGCGGAGGCAGGGGCATCTGGGTATCGACGACCTGGCAATCCTCGGGGTGGTTATGAAGAGGGCTCGCTATTTCATCACGGCTCGGGGCCGCACTGCCGGAGCGAGCAACCTGGAGAGCAGCCTCTTACGAAGCACGTTGATGGGAGGAAAGCGGAAACAGGCCGACAGCCAATTGGAACTGCCACTCTCTAGACCGCAGGCAGACAACGAAATCATCGACCTGGTCACGGGAGAACTGTGATGGGTGGTCACTATCGCTACGATGGAAGCTTTGCCGGTCTGTTAACGCTTTTAGCCCGACTCCTGCCGGCTCGTATCCTCCCGGATGCCATCAGCGTCGATCCGCCGTTGCAACAGAGCCTCTTTACCGTGGTGACAACCGTGGAAACGGACCAACTGCTTGTCGAGCAGTTTTGGGAAAAGCTGTCGACCCACCTTGCGCCAACGTGCCTCAGGATCGTGCGGTTGGCGTTTCTTGCCGACCACCCCGGACGGGAGCTGATGATCTGTCGATATCTGCTGCTGGCATGGGAGGGGAAAAATATCGGCAACATGCTTGCCCACTCCGACGTGGCGCCGCTCTGGAAGCTCAGCCAGCAGGTCGGGCGCGAGGCGCACCGCTACCTGGGGTTTGTCCGTTTCCAGGAGGTGGAAGGCGGCTTTTACTACGCCGGCATCGCTCCCGATCACCGGATACTCCCGCTCATCGCTCCCCATTTTGCCGCCCGCTTCAGGGATCAGCAGTGGTTGATCCACGACAACAGGCATGGCGAAGGGATCATCCATGACCGTAACCGGCGCGAATGGCTGATCCTCCCCATGAATGTTCATGCAGAGCCGCAACTGACGCTGGCAGAGGAGCGGTTTCAGGTCTTGTGGAGGAGTTATTTCACGACCCTGGCCATTGCCGAGCGGGAAAACCTCCGGCTGCAGCAGAGCAAGGTGCCGAAGAAGGTGCGCCCCTGGCTGGTGGAATTTTCCTAAGGAGGACCGACAGGAAACCTTTTACTTCGAGAACCAGCAAAGGCGGCCCATCGGCCGCTTTTCGAATTGGGGAAACTATCCTCTTATCCTCCGCCACTTTCACCATAGGCAGGAGACTGGCGCAGTATCTGCAAAATATTCCAAAGCTGTATCGCCTGCAGGCGTTCTGCGGCTAAAACAGTCTATATTCCGGCAGGTTTCGCAAAGCCGGCATTTCCGGCGCTGCCCAGGTTTGCGGCAGACTGCGAACGCAATGCTTAACTGTCCGGCACGAAAGGTACACCATGACGCCAAAAGGAACCGACCGCTATGTAACCTTCAAGGGGATCGACGGCGACGGCAACGCGCGCCGGCTGATCGCCATGCTGCGCCGCCATATCGATGACCCTGGCAAGACCAACGCCTTCTGGGAACAGTTCAAAGGGAAGCTGGCGCTTGCCGGCTCTGCCGAGGCCAATCATGGCCGGATGCTTGACGAGTTGTTCCTCGTCCATTCCTACATCAACAACATTCGGGAGCTGTTCGAGGAACAGGACGACCAGGAAGCCCTGGCCCTCCTGCAGCAGGTTGAAGCTGAGTCGTGCTAGAAGAAACCATCGAGGACATGGACATTCCCCGTCGGATCAAGGAGGAATGAGGCGGGGAAATGTGCAGACCAATCACTGTAGCAGCCTCATAGTGCATTACTGGTCGGTCATCTCTGCTTGAGAATCTGGTCAATCGTTTGTTCTGCCGATTCCTGGGTCAAAGGCGCTGAAATTCCATTACCGGGAACGGACAGGTGCCTGTCAGCTCCGGGAGTATCCGCATGTGCGAGTGTTCTGACAAGGTCATCTCTGACTTCAGCAAATATCTCCTGCATTGCCCGGTTCATATCCGCAAAGCGCTGGTCCATAATACACGCTGTTCCCAATCCGCAACCCTGCTGGATTATCGGGGTCCATACCCTAGCAGCCTTCGTTTCCCACACCTGCAGATTGTTCACCTTCCGTATAGCCCGGAAACTGAGAGCCACTTCGTTCGGCCTGTCCCAGGACCCAATGGCATATGCCTTTTCCACAGTACCATCGATGAGTATCTCTTCGTCCAGCAATTCCGATCTGTTATATACAAACCGAGCCGAGCGGAAAACACCTGAGGCCGCTAGGTCGTCTGCGAAGTATTTTCCCCACAACTCGGGTGTTAGCGCCGAAGTCGTCCCGGGAAACCCGGCCTTGACCAGATTTATCGTTATCCCTTCGGCGCTGAATACGCTTCCACGGGTCGTGAAGTTCTCTGTGCCATCCGTAAAGGGCAGAACCGCAACCTTCATCTGCAGTTTTGCCACGCCTGCCTGAGGCATGCCCGGCTTATAGACAAACCTGGTGGAGGCACATCCCGCAAGCAGAAAGAGTACGGAAGCAACAAAACAACGGAAAAATCCTCGCTTAAAGCATCTCATCTGGGAACCCTTGCAGTAAGTTTGGTGCAGCGCTTCGATGAACTCGTCCTCCTACTTCTTCTGCAGCCTAATCAGTTCCGTTTTTGAGATCCTTGCCCGCGCTCCCGAACTGTCCGATGCACTGACATAGGCAATGGTGGCTTCAACGGTATCTCCTACCTTGAATATATGCAAATCGATTCCCGACTTCGCTGCGACGGTCGTCTCATATGTCTTGCCTGCCTTGTCCTTCAATCCGACGAGTCCCGTCCGGTAGTCGATCTTCACAATCGTTGCAGTGACTGTCACCGTCTTTGTTGCTGAAGCCGATAGCGCGGGCTTCGTTCGCAGTGGTTCGATTGTGGATATGGCAAGGGCACTAGCTGGCATCATGAAGCAGAGAGCGAGGCAAAATAACGTGGATGCTGTTTTCATGGTTCCTCCTTAGGGGTATTTCGACATAAAAAATTAATACTACGGGCATGACTGCTAAAATCTCAATATCGTTTTACGAAAAGCGTGGCAACAAAAAAAGGACCCCGAAGGATTCCTTGTTGTTTGTTTGGAGCGGGAAACAACTCTCCAAGTCGGCATCTGTGGGGAAGACGAGGGCATAAACCAGATCATCTCCTGTCTTCATGTTAGCAAATTCCTATCCCTTTCAACCCCTTTCCTTCGTTGACATGTTGACATCATTCAATTAAAATACACACATTAACCAACTGACTTACTCAACTGTTGCCAGTTCACCGACCATGCACTTCTGGTACAAATCGAATACTGACTTCTCTTTCATGACGAAGGCAGCGACCTCATTACCGAAGGTCTGGCGACACATCACGAAGAAGTATTGGCCGCTCGTTGTCGTAGAAGCATCCGAGTCTCAATAAAATACTGGAGGCACTGTTATGACTGGCAAAAAAAGACTCTTCTTTCTGGCAGTGATGTTTACGCTTCTTTTTGCGCTCGGAGCCTGTAGCAGCGATGATCCTGTTACACCCCAGAATTCCTCGACTCCGGCCATCACCGGTTTTTCACCAGCCACTGCTGCTGCGGGTGACACTATCACCATAACCGGTACGGGCTTCAGCACAACGCCTGCGAGTAATACCGTCGCATTCAACGGGACACCGGCGACCGTGGTCAGCAGCACGTCGACCCAAATAGTGGTTACGGTGCCTGCGGGTGCAACCTCCGGGACCATCACAGTCACGGTTGGCGGAGTGACCGCTACCTCCAGCTCCACCATTACGGTCACGACCGGAACAGGGACCGCAGGTGCCCTCGACACCACCTTTGGGGGTACAGGGTACGTAACCACGACTATCGACGGTATTGCCAATGCCATTGCGATACAAGTCGACGGTAAGATTCTGGTGGCTGGTTCCGGCACCGATGCAACCGTTGTCCGCTACAACACGGACGGCACCCTCGACACCGGCTTCGGCACTGCAGGTATCGCAACGCTGCCGGCGGGGAGTTCCGAGCTTTCAATTATCAAGGGGCTGGCCCTGGACAGTAACGGCAAGATCGTCGTGGCAGGTGTGGGGACTTCCGGCGGGTTCTTCAGGATGGCCGCCGCCCGCCTCAACACTGACGGCAGCCTCGATACGACTTTTGGCGCCAGTGGCATCTTCTACTCGCCCTTTACCTCGAACGGATCGTACGGCGCCCAAGACGTGGCCATCCAAGCTGACGGCAAGATAGTGCTGGTTGGTGAAACGGCCGACAAATTCGCTGTCGTCCGGCTCAACACCGATGGCAGCCGCGATACCACCGGGTTTGGCAGCCCCAACGGTTACGTGACGACGGCCATCCAGGGATATTCGCATGCCCAAAAGGTGGCGATTCAGGGCGACGGGAAAATCGTTGTAATGGGCCAGTCGTTTTTGAGCAACTTTACCAATTTTGCCGCCACCGTCGCCAGGTATAACACTGATGGCACTCTTGACACGACCTTTGGCAGCCCGAATGGTTACGTCATAGACACCCGTCTGGACGACCCGCAAGCCATGGCTCTGCAGAGCGGAAAGATCGTGATCAGCGGTGGCGCCATAGTGGGTCCGATCTATCAGTTCGCCATGCTTCGGTTCGGTACCGACGGAGTCTCTGACAGCACCTTCGGCACCACGGGTCTTGTTACCACACCGGTCGGGGGAGCCGGTGTCAGCGGCGAAGCCTACTCGCTAGCCTTGACCAGCGGCGACGGCATTATCCTCGCCGGGCATGTCAGCACAACCCCAGCGCAGATAGGAGTTGCCCGTTACAGTTCAAACGGGGTCCTTGACACCACCTTCGGAAGCCCCGACGGCTATGTGCTTACCTCGATCGGCACAAGTCCCTACCCCTACGCCGCTATCATCGACGGGAACGGCAAAATCGTTATCGCTGGAGGGCAGGGATCGGGTACCGCGTCATACTTCGTAGTCAGGTACCTTCCATAAAACAAAGAGTAAAGCGGCCCTCCAGATTTGGGGGGCCGCTTTGTTCGTACATGCTTCCAACGAATTACCCCGCCGCAAGCACCGGAGTCCAGTGATTTTTAATTTGGTCAAAGACATCCCCCCAGATGCCTCTCACACCTGGTCAAAGTCGAAGAGACCCGTGCAGAAAAACGACAAGCAAAAAGGGAACCTCAAAAGATTCCCTTGATCGTGATCGATAAAAGAGAGTGTAATTGAAACTACAGGTATCTTGTGTGTAACTTTTCGACTGTTTATGCCAGAAAACAGAAAAAAGGGTCAAGAGACCTTGACCCCATCCAAGGTCACACGACTATTTTATCGACAGGTCATTTTTCACCGAAATTACCCCCTTAACCCTGGCGGCAACCTCTCCCGCTTTTGATACACTCTGCGCCGAATCGACGAATCCACTTAACTGTACCACTCCCTTGAATGTCTCAACATTGATCTGCATTGTTTTCAGTGTTGGTTCGTCAAATATTGCAGCTTTTACCTTGGTTGTAATGACGGAGTCATCGATATACTGGCCGGTGCTTTCGTGTTTTTGCGTGGATGCGCATCCCAGGAATACGGTAATAAACCCGACACAGACCAGCGATTTCAAGATACGATACAATTTTCTCATGGTATTTCCTCCTTTTTCACACGTTTGCTCAGAATGATATGTTGATACCTGCCCCGTAGTACTCTGCCCGAAGTTTGTAGAACTGCCCGAAAGGCAAATTGCCGTGGTAATATTCGCCGAATATCTGAATGGCCCGTTTTTCAGTATAGGGGCTGCGAATATTGAAGCCTGCTTTGGCGCTTACGTCGGGGTTCCAGTCGGTTTCCTCCCAAGCATTACACATGACGCTGCCGAATAGTCTAATTGTCGGCTTGTAGACTGGCTTCGTGCTCAGATAATCGATGCCCCCCTGGACACTTCTGCGCTTGATCTCGTCACTTTTTGATTACACAATCGATAACAGCGTTAATTCTACGGTTTTTCTGTCGCCCTTCAGGGGTGTTGTTGTAGGCGATGCGCCGGGTGGCACCGTACCCCTTGGCAAACAGGCGGGAACGCTCGATACCGAAATTTTCAACCAGGTAGTTCACCACATTTTCTGCACGCTGCAGGGAGAGCTTCATATTGTGCTCAGCGCCACCGATGTTGTCGGTATGCCCCTCGATAACAGCAGTAGTCGTCGGGTACTTCTTCATGTAATCGCCGACCTTGTTGACTTCGCCATAATAGCGGGGCTGGATCTCGGCGCTATCCGTGGCGTATTCCACCTTCAGGGAGATACAGAGCCTCTCGGGCGGTGGAGCGAGTTCCTTTACATCGAGAGCACAGTCGATGATGGCGTTGATGTGTCGGTTTTTCTGCTTACCTGCATCGGTTGCGTTGTCGGCAATCGGACTGGCCTTACCGTAACCTTTGGCAGAGAGACGCGAAGGATCAATACCGAAATTATCCACCAGTGACTTCACCACGCTCTCGGCTCGCCGCTGGGAGAGTTGCAAATTGTATTCATCGCTGCCGACCTCGTCTGTATACCCCTCGATGACGGCGGTAGTTGTAGGGTATTTTTTCATGAAGTCACCGACCTTGGCCACCTCATCGTTATATTGCGGGCGTATGTCGGCTTTGTTGATGTCAAACTCGATGTCCAGGGAAACACAGTATTTCATCTTCTCCGGGGTTGGTTCTGCAGCAGGTACCGGCTCGAGTGCAGGTTCCGGAATAGGGGCCGGGGTGACCACTGGCTCAGGCTCAGGCTCAGTTACCGGCTGCGTGGCAGTTTGTTTCCCGCCGAACTGGTAGGTAACCCCGACGGTGTATTCATAGTTGGAAAGGGTCTCATTGTCACGGAAGACGAGGTGGCGTAAATCGGCACGCAGAGCCAGATCGTCGGTCAGAAAGTATTTGAGCCCAGGCCCGTAATCGAAGATCCCCTTGGTTAGGGTGCCCTGGTTTTCGCGGTCAACGGTGATGCCGCCATAACCTGCCGCCAGGTAGGGAACCAGTCTGCTGTCCGGTAGGAGGTGCAGTAATAGGTCGCCGCCATACCGATAGACCTGGACGTCTTGGCTTGCCTGGGTGCTTTCCGTCGGGACGAAGTCGAACAGTGCCTCGACACCGAAATACTTGGTGAAGTTATAGCCGCCACGGATGCCGATGACGGGTCCTGTTTCCAGGTGCTGCTTGCCGTCGAAGCTGTAGCCGCCGACTATGCCGGAAAGAGTAAAGGAATCCGGGCGAATGCCGCCTGCTGTGGCCGTTGAAATAATTGCGAAGAGGAGTAAATGGACAATCGAAGACGTGGTGATGATTTTCATATGATACCTCCTTGTCATAAATGCTGTCAGATTTCGAAAAATGCGCGGCTGTAATCACAATAGGCAACTATGGTCGGCATGCAGCCCTATGCGTCAAGACGGAACCGTGAGATCCTGGTCTTGTGCAAGGCGCACGACCAGTTTGCCGAAGTTCTTGCCTTCCAACATCCCGATGAAAGCTTCGGGTGCGTTTTCCAACCCATCGACAATGTCTTCGCGGTACTTGATGCGGCCTTCAGCCAACCATGCGCTCATCTGCTGGTAAAACTCGCCAAAACGATGGCCGTAGTCCTCGAAAATGATGAACCCCTGCATCTTGATGCGCTTGGTGAGCAGTGTCCGCATCAGAAGCCCGAGACGGTCCGGGCCTTGCGGCAGGTCGGTGTCATTATACTGGGCGATCAGTCCGCACAAAGGGATGCGGGCAGATGCGTTCAACAGAGGAAGAACAGCATCGAATACCGTTCCGCCGACGCTCTCAAAGTACACATCGATCCCATTCGGGCAGGCTACTGTCAATTGTTGCGAGAAGTCGGCGCGCCTTCGGTCTATACAGACATCGAACCCCAGTTCCTTCACAACATAGCGACATTTTTCAGCACCGCCAGCGATACCGACCACGCGGCAACCAGCGAGTAGCTTGGCAATCTGGCCCACCACCGAGCCGACCGCTCCGGATGCGGCCGGAACAACTACTGTTTCCTTTGCTTTAGGGTGGCCGATGTCAAGCAGGCCTATATAAGCAGTAAAGCCGGGCATGCCAAGGATCCCAAGGAGTAGCGAGGGACGAGGCATCCCGCTTTCGAGTTTGGCGAGATTCAGGCCATCGGAAAGATCATAGTCCTGCCAGCCGCTGTAGGCGAGGACCAGGTCTCCCGCCTGAAAGTCCGGATGGAAAGAAGTTTCAACGCGTGAGACAGTGCCGCCGACCATCACGTCATTGATCGCTACCGGTGCTGTGTAAGACGGCTGATCGCTCATCCGGCCTCGCATGTATGGGTCGAGCGAAAGATACAAGGTTCGCAAAAGCATCTGCCCGTTTGAGGGGACGGGAACGGCACGTTCTTCAAGTCGGAAGTTCTCGGTAGTCGGGACGCCGAAAGGGCGAGATTTCAGAACGATTCGGCGATTGACGGTATTGCTTTGTGACATGATTCTCACCTCGCCTGAAACAAGTGAACACGCAGTTTACGAAGCCGGTGATAACTTTCTTCTGTGATCATTTCTTGTTTGCCTTCTCAAGGTCAAAATCTTTCACATCCATGATTCCCATAAGTTCGAGTTCGGCGATCTTCAGGTCGGCATTGAACCGAGCCTGATTTTTTTCATCCGCAAGTAACATGCCCGAGAAGATTTGAAGGTATAAAGAGCGTAACGGCTTGATTCGTAGGGTGAATAATTCAGGAAACGCAGGGACCACGACAGTCCCTCAAGGTAATCCGTCATTTTTAGCATAACTGTTACATGTAACGGACCAGCCATCCTTTTCACACAAGGCACCATTACCATCGAACATCCCGCTCCCCCTGAATTTTTCGGCAACCTTTCTGAAATGGAAACCGTATATGGCATAGGTTATTGCCAGTGGGAACAGCCGCGGTTTTCTGATGAGAGCCCAAAAAAAGAGTTTCCAGTAATGAAAACGTTCCCTTCCGATAACCCCCAGGAAAAGGATCGATTTGAAAAGCGCCCCGACATACCCTCGCTGGAGGTGATATTTTCCCAGATGCATCGGTTGGTACTCTGTAAGAAGCCTGATCACTCGCGGATAGTAGTTTTTGGGTGAGTAGATAGAATCGAGAATGGATCGGTAGCCATCAATGAGGGCTTTGACCTCCATCCTCGGAATGAAATTGAGATGACTGTCCATGTTGTTGCCGGTATCATCGCCCAGAAGTCTCCCCTCCTGTGCCATGCGCTGATAAAGCCTGGTACCGCGGATGGCTGAAAGCAGGCCGACCATGGCAGTGACGATGCCGCTCTCCTGGATAAAGAGAATCTGACGGTCGAAGATAGATGGCGGATCACTGTCAAAGCCGACGATAAACCCTCCATGCACCTGCAAGCCAGCCCGCTGAATGCTCTTGACAGATGCCAGCAGGTCGCGGTTCCTGTTTTGTACCTTGCCGCACTCGGCGTGGCTCTCTTCATAAGGTGTCTCGATGCCGATAAAGACCTCTTCGAAACCTGCCCTGACCATCAGTTCCATGAGTTGCGGGTCGTCGGCCAGATCGATGGATGCCTCGGTGTAAAAGTAGAAGGGGTGCTCTTTCTGTTCCATCCAGGTTATTATTGCAGGTAGAATTTCCTTTTTCAGTTTCCGCTTGTCGCCAATAAAGTTGTCGTCGACGAAAAATACCGCCCCACGCCATCCCCGGGAATACAGGCTGTCCAGTTCGTCAATCAACTGCTCCAGCTTTTTGCTCCTCGGCTTTCTCCCGAACAGTGCAGTGATGTCGCAAAACTCGCAATCAAAGGGACAACCCCGGCAATACTGGATGTTCATGGCGGCATAGTTTCTGACATCAATCAGTTCCCAGAGCGGAATGGGGGTGTCCACCAAGTCTGCCCACCGCTCGTCGGCATAGAGATGTCGTGCCTCACCATTACAAAGGTCTGCCAGGAATGGAGGGAGAGTCAGTTCCGCTTCGCCGAGGACCAGGTGGTCCACATCTGGGAAATCCTCATGGCATGCGGTAAAGAGGGGGCCACCGGCAACGGTCTTTACGGCAAGCTGCCGGCAACGGGAGATCACCTGCTGCGCAGATTCCAACTGGACCGTCATGGCGCTGATAAATACGTAATCCGCCCATGCCAGGTCTGCATCAGCAAGGGGGCGAACGTTCATGTCGACAAGCCTTTTATCCCATTCTTTCGGTAGCATGGCAGCTACCGTCAGCAGACCAAGCGGTGGAAAGCTCGCCTTTTTGCCAATGAATTTCAAAGCATGCCGAAAGCTCCAGAAGGTATCCGGATAGTGGGGATACACGAGAAGTATCTTCATATGACTGCTCCAGAAACGGCCATTTCTCCTGAGTTGAATTCTGAGTGCAATTCTGTTTGTGAGTTTCTCTGTGGGGAGATACAGCAACTAAAATGCCAGGGGATACTTACGGCGTAATGCGTTGATTTCACGACTTAAAATGCTATAGCGCACATGAGATGAAGGGAAAGTTGTCATCGTAATCTGTTATATTTAACGATGCCGCCATATATGACGGGCATATCTCATTTTGAATTCACCCTGATTTTTTATAGTGCAGCAATTGAAATTATTGAATGTTCTCCTGATATGTTAACGGTGTGATTGGGATAATCATAAATTCAGACTGTATTACCTCCCATCGAAGAATCCCGCAGCATGTTGAAGTTCCGCCAAATATTGAGGCGTATCGAAATCAATCATGATTTACTGATGTCCCGGTTATCCTCTTCTGTCAACCTAACGCGGTGTTATTAAAGGCGAATTGAAGCTTCTGATCCTGCATTAGGTTCTTGGCATCCCAATTGCCTTACAAGTGAATATCTAGATGAGAGTAGCGGCACAAGTTACACATCCGTCTCCAAAAGGAGATTGTTATGCTGTGGACAATTTGCGTGGTCCTGATAGTGATGTGGCTGTTGGGTATGGTTAATTCATATACCATGGGTGGGTTGATTCATATTTTGCTCGTAATTGCCATTATTGTGGTGCTCGTAAGAGTCATTCAAGGGCGAAAGATCCTGTAGACATCCTGACAGACTATGAATATTCAACGACATATCAGCGAAATGTGGGGCAAAAATGGAAACTGGCAAAGTTAAGAGCCTGTCAGTATTTGACAAACATCAGAGCAGAGTCGAAGTTCCGTTGCAGGCAAAAACGACTCACGTGCATTCTTCCCGAACCAGGGAAGAAGGACTGAGGCTTGTCCATGAATTTGAAGCCCGCCAGATCGAACTGGAGACGCAAATCCTGAAGCTATGCAAAGCCAAGGAAGGGGTTGAGAAAACGTTGAGATTGTATACTGATCTCTTCGATTTTTCCCCGGTCGGCTATTTTACCATCACCCGAAACGGTAAGATCCGCAACGTGAACCGCACTGGCGCCGGCCTTGTCGGAAGTGAGCCATACAAACTTTCTGGCAGCAGCTTCATGAGGTTGGTCAAAGATGAATACCGGACAGAAATCAAATCGTTCCTCAACTTAGCCTTTGCAAGTCGGCGCAAAGAGACCTGCGAAGCGGTGCTCCTCGATAAAGAGAACCTTCCTCGCTATGTACAGATCGAAGCAAAGATCAATGATTCGGGCCAGGCGTGCCACCTCGTCTTGATTGACATATCAGATCGCATAGAGCCACCAGCCGTGTACACACCCGGTTATACGGCCGAGGATGAATACGCCCTTATGGAAACCAACCTGTATAACGCCGGGAACAACAAGCTGATCTGGTCTGCTGCGTCCGAGACCGAGATTTTCGGTTCGAACCAGGACCAGATTAAATCTTATATAGGCGTCATGGTGGACGCCATGTCTGACCAGGAACTATTGAGGTGACGATTATGGGGATCTCGACCAGAAAGCAGCAATTAGCCCCATATGACCGCTCTCATCGGTTTTGCTTTTGTCATTGGCAGCACTGCATGGGTACTTATTGTCGTTGGAGTGCACACCATCATGATGATCTCGATAGTCATACGTGCAGGGGGTGTGATCTTGACCGGGATAACGCGTACCCTTTCTAAGGACAACCCCGGTCTTGCACAAGCAATCCCTCAGATTGACGCCACCAGGGCGGAAACTATCTACCGGCTCACCTGTCTGTCCGTACAGGCGAAATGCATGCCCACGTATAATGGAGACACCCGCATGATGTACCTGAGAATGCTGTTTATAGCCGGCTGCTTCTTGTTGTTGACAGTGCCAAGTCGCGCAGCAGATGACGACTACGGTTATCCGATCTCGGGATCGTATGAAGCCACCATCCTCGGGACCCCGGCAAACCTCATGGCTGAGTTCCCTGCAAAGATGCGGGTTCGGCAGCTTGTGCTCGATGTAATCCCGGACCGGCAGAAACCGCCGATCTTCTTTTACGATAAGGGATTGCATTGCACCTTCGCCTACCAGGAGAAGAAGGCGCCGCTGGTCTTTCTGATCGCCGGAGCCGGCGCCAGCGACCGGGCCCCGAAGCTTTTGACCATGATGAAGGCCCTCTACCAGGCTGGCTTTCATGTCATCACCCTGCCGTCGTCGTCCCATGCAAACTTCATAGTCAGTGCCTCACAAAACAACATCCCCGGAGATCTGACCGAGGACGCCGCAGACCTGTACCGGGTTATGGAGATCGCCTGGAAAGAGGTAGAAGATGACATTGAGGTATCATCCTTCCACCTGTGCGGCTACAGCCTAGGCGCTACCCAGGCCGCCTTCGTGGCGAAGCTGGACGAAGAGCGAAAGGTCTTCAACTTTCGCAGGGTGCTCATGATTAACCCCGCGGTAAGCCTCTACAATTCTGCTGCAAGGATCGAAGAACTCCTGAAACGGATACCCGGAGGAGCCAAGAAGCAAGGCATCTTTTTCAATAAGATGCTGATAAAATTCAGCCAATTCTACCGGTATGGCAATTTTGTTGCCCTCAACGATGATTTTCTCTACTCGATCTACACGGAGAAGCTCTTCTCCCGTGAGGAAACCGGTGGATTGATCGGTCTCACCTACCGCATCAACCTGGCAGGCATGATCTTCTCCTCCGACGTGATGACCAACAGTGGCTACGTCGTCCCGAAGAACCGGGTCCTGAGCCCCACCGATTCCCTTTTCGATTATTTTCTGGTCTCCACCCACCTGAGCTTCTTCGACTATTTCAACGAGTACCTTTATCCCCATTTCCAGAAGCGTCGACCGGGACTCACCAAGCAGGAGCTCATCGACACCCTGGGCTTCAAAAGTATCGAGGGGTACCTGAAGTCGTCTGCCAAATTCGGCGTCATGACCAACGAAAACGACTTCATCCTTACCAAGGCGGAGCTTGACTACCTCCGGCAGCTTTTTGGCGAACGGGCCAAGATCTACCCGCGTGGTGGCCATTTGGGCAACCTTGAGTATAAGGAAAACCTGGCCTACATGGTCGCTTTTTTTGAATAGGAGGGGCACTACAATGACTCTTACCCGATATGGATCCTGTAGTCGGGCCTTCTTCTTCCTGCTGCTGTCGGTGTCTTTGCTCGGGTGCGCCTCAGCCAGGGTAAACAGTCCGGCCGAAGAACCGCCGATGCACTCGATCAGCGAGTTCAAGGACCAACGCTTCGCTGAGGTAGCCGATCCCTGGGAAGGGTTCAACCGGAGCATGTACCGGTTCAACTTTTACTTTGACAAATACCTGTTCCTCCCGGTCGTGAGCGGCTACGAGTATGTCACTCCCACCTTCCTGCAGGAACGCATCTCCGGCTTCTTCAACAACCTCGGGGAGATCCGGAATCTCACCAACAGCTTGTTCCAGTTCAAGGGAACTGAGTCGGCGACGACACTTGGCCGTTTCGTGACAAACAGTACCCTGGGGCTTGGCGGCCTGTTCGACCCTGCTACCAGCCTGGGACTGGAACGCCATGACGAGGATTTCGGCAAGACCCTTGGCTACTGGGGGGTAGACTCCGGACCCTACCTGGTGCTGCCGATATTTGGCCCCTCTTCCCTTCGCGACACAGGAGGTCTTGCAGTGGACAGCGGGATAACATACGGCATCTATACGGCGGTCGATCCGTTTGGGAGCTCCGACGACAGCTTCGCCATCGCCTCGGGGATAACAACCCTGGAGGTCATCGATGCGCGGCATCAGCAGACTTTCCGCTACTATGAGAGCGGCTACCCCTTCGAGTACTACATGGTCCGCTTCTTCTACCACGAGAAGCGCGAGATCGAAATCGGCAAACCGATTCCGACAGATTGACGTCGCCAGGGCGGAAAAGAACCCTTTCCAGATGAGAACTGCCTACCTGAAGGGTCCCGACATCTCCCACACCCCGATGGCGCTCAAAAACGGGACAGTATCCATTTACCCCGGCATGAAAATCCTGTTCATGTCCGGTTATACATCCGATGTGATCGCTCATCGAGGAGTTCTGGACGAAGGGGTGAACTTCATGCAGAAGCCATTCTCGATGTTGGATCTGTCCATCAAGGTACGGGAAGCTCTGAGTGAGCAGTGAAAACCATGCGGACCCTGATCGATCTCTTCGGGACGTTCGAAGCGCTGGGTGATAAAACCGCCTTTGTGAACCGCACCGGCATACGACGGCTGACGGTTTCTTATCGGGAGTTTCACGGACTTGCCCTGAAAATGGCCAACCTCTTGGCGCAACGTGGTGTGGCGGCGGGGGACAGGGTGCTGATCTGGGGGCCAAACTCTTCCTGGTGGGCAATAGCCTATTGGGGCATCATCATCCGTGGCGCAATCGCCGTCCCGGTGGACTTCATGTCCGATCTGGCACGCGCCGATTCCATCCGTGACCTCACGAAAACCAAGGTTGTCCTGCAGAGCCGCTTCAAGCCGGAGCGGATATCCGAAGGCGCTTCGATGCTGCTGGAAGATCTTCCCAATCTGCTGGAAGACATTAACCCCATCCACGAACTTGCATCCGTTGCACCCGAAGATACGGCGCAACTCATCTATACTTCCGGCACTACCGGCAACCCGAAGGGGGTCATCCTGACCCACAAAAACCTGGTCGCCAACGTGATCCAGATAAACCTGGCTGTACCGATCATTACCCCCGAGTTCAACTTCCTTTCCCTGCTGCCGCTATCCCACATGTTCGAACAGATGGGCGGTTTTTTTACCCCGCTCTACCATGGAGCGGCCATCGTGTATCTGCGCACTCTCAAGCCCTCCGCGATCATGGAAGCGCTGGGCGAAGAGGACATCTACATCATCATGTCCGTTCCCCGCCTGATGCAGCTGCTCAAAACGACCATCGAGCGGGAAATTGAAGATAAGCACCTCTCCGGCCTGTTTCGATCGTTAACGAAGCTCGCAACAAGGCTCCCGAAAGGGGTGCGCCGAGCCCTCTTCTACCCGGTACAAAGCAAGTTCGGCCCCGATTTCACTGCCTTCGTCTCAGGCGGCGCACCACTGGATCCGGAGGTTTTCAATTTCTGGAATAGCATGGGATTCACCGTTCTGGAGGGATATGGCCTCACCGAAACCTCGCCCGTGCTCTGCGTCAACACCATGGACCGACAGGTAGCAGGTTCGGTTGGCCCTCCCCTGCCGGGGGTTCAATTGAGGGTCGAGGAAAGAGAGGTCCTGGTGCGCGGGGATAATGTCTTTCCCGGCTACTACGAGAATGAACAGGCCAGCCGCGAGGCCTTCACTGACGACGGTTGGTTTCGGACCGGAGACCTCGGGGAGATCGCTCCGCACGGCGGGCTGATCATCAAGGGGAGGGATAAGGAACTGATTGTCACCGGTGCCGGGGTCAATGTCTATCCCGACGAACTGGAGGCGGTGCTGAACAAGATCAGTGGGGTGAAGGAGTCGTGCGTCATCGGTGTGGATCGGGGAGGAGGCGAAGAGGTGCATGCTGTGCTGCTCCTGGACGGAAGCGGCAAAGCGCCCGAAGAGATCATTGCCCAGGCGAACCGTAGTCTGGATACTCTGCACCAGATTACCGGTTCCACTATCTGGAACGAGCCGGAATTTCCCAAGACCACAACCCTCAAGATCAAAAAATTCGCGGTGAAGGAAGAGTTGAAAAAGGGGCCGGAGGAAAGTGATGCAGGCATCAGCCGGGACAGACTGCTCAACCTGCTTGCCAAGGTGACCGGTACGGGTGCCGCTCAAATCCGGGAGGAGTCCTTGCTGGTGGCCGACCTGGGCCTTACCTCCATCGACCGGGTCGAATTGGTCAGTTTCCTGGAACAGGAATACCGGCTGGATATCGAGGACTCACAGATCGGTCCGCAAACACGGGTCTCGGACCTGCGCCAGATTATCGCAAAACGGGAAAAACCGATCCGGCACGACCATTTCCGGTTCTGGACCAATGCCGGTTTCTTCAGGAATGTGCGAAGGGCCTGGGATACCCTGTTTCACGGCCCCTTGTTTCGCCGCTTCGTCACACTCGAAGTACAAGGGATCGATAAGCTGCAAAACCTGGCCGGACCGGTTTTTTTCGTGGCCAATCACCTGAGTTACCTGGATCAACCGGCTGTCATGTTCGCGCTCCCGCCGAAGATCCGTAACAGAACCGCCACTGCTGCCTGGGAAGAGTTCTTCTTCGGTGACTACCATGGGATCGACCGGATCTTGAGGCGCCTGAGCTATGAGTACGCTACCGTATTGCTCAACCTCTTTCCCCTGCCCCAGTCACAAGGGTTCAGCGGCTCGCTCGCCCACATGGGAAGACTTGCCGATGCCGGCGTTAACATCCTGATCTTCCCGGAAGGGGGGCATTCAAGGGACGGCACGATGCAGCCCTTCCAGTTGGGTTTGGGAATCATGGTCAAGGAGTTGGGGATTCCGGTAGTGCCGATAAAAATCAGCGGAACCGATCAGGTTCTTCCGCACGATGGCAAGTTTCCAAAACAGGGCAAGGTGACGATAACCTTCGGAGAACCGCGGCGGTTTCGCTACGAGGAACCACCGGAGATCGTGGAGCAGACGCGGCTGGCAGTGGAGAAACTCTGAAAATCAGGATGACAAAGCTGCAAAAAGCTAATCTAAACAAGGAGGCACACAATGAGCTCGATAACGACGCAAGACGGTACACAGATCTATTACAAGGACTGGGGCAGCGGACAGCCCGTTGTCTTCAGCCATGGTTGGCCACTGAGCGCGGACGCCTGGGAAGACCAGATGGTTTTTCTGAGTGACCATGGATACCGCTGCATTGCCCATGACCGTCGCGGCCATGGCCGGTCGAGCCAGCCTTGGAACGGCAACGACATGGATACATACGCCGCCGACCTCGCGGCCCTTGTCGAAGCACTCGACGTAAAGAACGCGATCCATGTCGGTCACTCAACGGGTGGCGGTGAAGTTGCCCGCTATATTGGCCGCTACGGCACGAAACGTGTGGCCAAGGCCGTGCTGATCGGCTCGGTAACTCCGCTCATGCTGAAGACAGCCGAAAATCCCGGGGGGTTGCCGACAGAGGCTTTCGACCAGATCCGCACAGGGGTCCTCGCCGACCGCTCGCAGTTCTTCAAGGATCTCACCATTCCGTTCTACGGTGCCAACAGGCCACATGCCAAGGTCTCGCAAGGCCTTCGGGATTCGTTCTGGCTCCAGGGAATGCAGGCCGGGTTCAAAGGCGTTTTCGATTGCATCAAGGCCTTCTCCGAAACAGACTTCACGAAAGATCTCGAAAAGTTCGACGTCCCGACACTGATACTTCACAGTGATGACGACCAGATAGTGCCGATTGGCGCTTCGGCCATGCTCTCGTCCAAGCTCGTCAAAGGCGCCACGCTGAAGATTTATCCGGGTGCGCCTCACGGGATGTGCTCGACCCACAAGGGGGAGGTCAACGAGGACCTGCTCGCTTTCATCAAGGCTGAGACAACCAGGTAACCCGGCCATGCATGAAGGGGGTAATCGGGATTTAGCGTGAACAGCACTCCGGTTGAAGCAGACACGAGAAAAGGGGTCAATAAGTGAATGCAGGGCCGATCTCTACTCCCTACCGCCACTACGCTCTGGGGCTCCTTGTGGCGGTGAACCTGCTCAACTACATCGACAGGCAGGTGCTTTTTGCGGTATTCCCCCTGATCAAGATCGACCTGCGTCTCACCGATACGGAGCTTGGGTTTCTCGGGAGCTCCTTCATGCTCAGTTATCTGCTCTTCGCCCCGCTCTTCGGTTGGCTCGGAGACCAGTGGAGCCGAACCAGACTGGCTGCAGGAGGACTCGTTGTCTGGAGTCTGGCCACTGCCCTGGGCGGACTTGCTGGCGGCTACCGGACCCTGCTGGCAGCCCGGGCTACAGTCGGAGTCGGTGAGGCGAGTTTCGGCACTGTATCGCCAGGTCTCGTCGCCGACTTCTTCCCGAAGGAGCGCCGCGGCCGGATTCTTGCCTGGTTTTATGTTGCCATTCCTGTTGGCAGCGCGCTGGGCTATCTCCTTGGAGGGGTGCTGGGACAGAGGTACGGCTGGCATGCTGCTTTTCTCTTGGTCGGCGTGCCGGGCCTCTTGCTGGCTATCCCCATCGCCCTGTTGCGCACCCCTCCCCGCGGCGGCGACGATGCACCGTCGCAGCCTCCGGGAGGAAAGGTTTTCAAAGAATACGCCGCCTTGTTCAGAAATCGCTCGTTTGTTTACAATACCCTTGCCATGGCGGCGATGACCTTCGCCATAGGGGGGCTTGCACAGTGGATCCCCTCATTTCTGACCCGTGTGCATTCTCTGGATGTTGCAAAAGGGAATACCCTGTTCGGGGCGACCACGGTGCTGGCAGGGATATGTGGCACCATGGCAGGTGGCTGGCTTGGCGACCGCTGGCAAAAAAGTAATGGCAAGGGGTATCTGCTCATATCCGGCTGGGGGTTTCTTATCGGCACCCCCTTCGCCGTCTGGGCCATTCTCGCCCCCGGATTGATCTCCTGCATGGCCGCGATATGTATCGCCGAGTTTTTTCTCTTTCTCAACACCGGGCCGCTCAACACCGTCATCATCAATGTCACCAACCCTGCTGTTCGCGCCATGGCCTTTGCGGTCAACATCTTTTTCATTCACGCCCTGGGTGACGCCGTATCTCCCGCCATTCTCGGCTGGCTGTCCGACCAGTGGGGTCTGCGCAGCGCCCTCCTGATCACCCCGCTTGCCATGGTAGTGGCAGGCATCTTCTGTTTCATCAGCGGCAGATTCGTGGTGGAGGATATGGTTCAAGCCGAGGGATAACTTGGTACAGTCGATTTATCACCTTTGAAGACCCCATCAAAGCTTCCCTCAACATATTGAGGTTCCACCAGATATTGAGGGCAATCGGAAATCTCAATCTATCCGGATAGTCACTTAGATCAACCTAACGCACTGTTACTCAAGATTTAATTGTGTTTGTTGCATTACCGTCAGTTATTGGCAGGTTAATTGCCTTGTCATAACGTGATGATGAAGACTTTCGGAGTACCTGCCAAGATGGATGTTAGTGCAAGGCAGAAATACTCGCACCTAAAGGAGAACACATGAAACTCAGACACCACTCATTCGCCGTATGTACCTTCCTTCTACTCGGCACTGCCGCCTTCATGGGGGGGTGTGCAACTACAGGCACGGAGCGATCCGTCAAAACCTCCAACTCGATACAGGATGTGGAAGTAGAGATCAGAAAAATGATCGTCCAGATCGATGCCACGGGTACATCGCTTGATGCCTTGGTTTATCCGGCAAACCCTGATCTCAAAAAATCTTTCGATTCATATTCGGACAATGTCGTCAAGCTTGATAACGAGGGTAAAAAGGTGCTCAATCGCATTGAGGAGATGAAGGCACGAAGCAATGAGTATTTTGCAGAGTGGGAAAAACAGGGAGATACCTTCACCAATCCCGATATCCGCGAACTCAGCGCAGAACGCCGCAATAACCTGGCGCAAATCTATGCGCAGGTACCGGCAAAAGGCGCAGGAATCAAACGGGCATACAATGATTACCTGATTGACCTGAAGGAAATCCAGAAGTACCTGTCTAACGACTTAACGCCAAAAGGTATCGAAGCCATTACGCCCGTTGCCCAGAAATCCATCCAGGACCGTGAGGCCTTGAAGGAATCCATCAAACCGGTAATTGTTGCGCTGGATGATATCAAGGCAGAACTGTATAAAGAGAAGAAATAGGCACAGAATCGTCACCAGATCTCGCGCAGGGTGGTGACAAATACGTTTGCAGAGTGCAGCTCGTGTCACACCCGGAAACACCGGATGTGACACGAGCAGTTTCGGTTGTACGAACGGCAGCACTTTTCTAGCCGGTCCCGGAATCTTCAACCCTGTTCCTCCTTGTCTTTGGGCTGGCCGGATCGAAGGCATTCCGTAAAATGGTCAAGACAGCCTGACCCTAAAGACGTTTGGTTCAACGAGGAGGCAACTATATGTCATTGATAATTTATCTCGTCGGGTTTGCTTTTGTCATAGGTGGCATAGCGTGGGCACTTGTTGTCGCGAAAGTGAGTGCAAACTACGTGATGATTTCGGTTGTCATACTCATTGGCATCGGGATCTTGACCGGAGTGACTCGTACCCGTACGAAGGACTGAACCGGGATATTCTAAATTACCAGGATTTAAGGAGAAACAGACCGGCAGTATGAAGCAGACGGTTACCGCAAAGACCATGACTCCTGCACAACGGTTTGGGTTGCGAGGGAACTTTCCGGTCAGTCGGTCGTGGTACATACCTACCGGGCCAGGGTGAAGGTTCGACCGATAAGAGAAATCCCTATATAGCCGCGTAATTCCAATCGTTCAGGTGATGCCAGGAACATTTTACACTTGTAGCTCTTGCCGGTTTCAGGATCGTAGCAGATCCCGTTCCCCCACCGGTTGCCACCTTTGGGAGTGAGCCCTTTCATTACCTGAAGACCGAGAATCGGGCGATTCCGCAGCGAAGGGTTGGGGTTTTTCCTGTCGACCTTGGTTTTCCCGACTGGCCCATCCTTGCTATCGATGTATTTCGGTTGCTTCAGCCAGACTATTTTCCCGCAGATTCTCTCTCCGCACCGGAATAATTCCAACCGCGAATCGCCACCATCGGTTTTCCACAACCCGAGGACGCCACTCGGGCCGGCACCGAACGCGGTTGCCGCCGTCAGTAGAGCTATAGCCAAGAGCGTACAAACCTTCATGAATCTCCTCCGGAACGCAACCCCTCCCTCGTGAGGAATCGCACCCATCCCCTGATCGTTGTTCCGTCGCTCATAAAGAGATCCTCCGCGTTGAATTGCTTAGGATTTCTCCATTAATTTCGCCGCTGACACTTTTGTTGGATTCTCCATGCAATTATTTCCAATGACTTACCTCCTCTGGGAAATAACTGTTTTCATTTGCGAAAAAATATGACAGTGCTCATGTTCTGCAGAGAACAAACATCGCAATTAACGAGCCAGAGAAGATCTGTGGATACGGCGAGTGCAATAGTCTGATTATGCGAGGGAAAATGGAAAGGAAGGATGCAGGTTGAAGGGAAAGCCGTCAGTGGCAGCCGCCACATTTAACAAAAACCGCCATATATGACAAACGCGTTTGACGTATCCCCCATTATTGCCGGTGGATGCCGTATTTCCTCATTCGGGCTCGAAGGGTGCTGGGGTTTAGCCCAAGGAGTATTGCCGCCCCTTTTTCCCCTTCGATCCGCCAACCGGTCTGCTGGAGCACCTGGCAGATGTGGTCGTGTTCAAGCTCGGCAAGGGCTTTGACGTCCTGCGCGACCAAACCCTCTGTTTTCTGGAACGTATCGAAGCGATCCAACACCTGAAGAACGGTTCCCTGGCTGGTTATTACCGCCCGCTCGATGACACTTTCCAGCTCCCGCACATTGCCGGGCCAGTGGTATTCCTGCAGGGCGTTCAGGGTCTCCTGTGATACGGTATTGATCTTCTTGCCACTTTTCTTGTTGAACTTGGCGACAAAATGATTGACGAGCAACGGGATGTCATCCTTGCGCTGCCGGAGTGGCGGGATCGTGATGGGAAACACATTGATCCGATAGAAAAGGTCTTCCCTGAACCTGCCGTTAAGAATCTCTTCTTTCAGGTTCCGGTTGCTGGCCGCGATGATCCGGACATTCACCTTGATGGTACGGGGTCCCCCCAGTCGCTCGAACTCGCCGTCCTGAATGACCCGGAGCAGCTTGCATTGCATATCCATCGGCATTTCACCGATTTCGTCCAGAAAAATGGTACCGCCATCGGCCAGCTCGAAGCGTCCGATCTGTCGGGAATCGGCTCCGGTGAACGCACCTCGTTCTCGCCCAAAGAGCTCGCTTTCGATGAGGTTCGCCGGCAATGACGTGCAGTTGACCGTGATCATTGGCCGGTCCTTGCGAACACTGCGTGTGTGGATGGCACGCGCGATCACCCCCTTGCCGACACCAGTCTCGCCGAGAAGAAGTACTGTCGCGTCCATGGGCGCCACCTGCTCGACCCGTAAAAACACATTCGAAATGGCTTTGCTTTGACCTATTATCTCACCGAAATTGTACTCCTCGGCAACTTCATGCTGCAGGTAGACGTTCTCGGCCTCGAGCCGGTTTTGTAACTGTTTGATTTCCGCCAATGCTGCCTTGAGAGACTCTTCTCCCCTCTTCCGTTCGGCTACTTCCTCCGTCAGCTGCAGATTGGCAATGGACAGGTCTTTCGTACGCTCAAGAACCAGCAGTTCCAGGTTTGTATGTGCTTTAAGCAACTCATCTTCCAGATGTTTGCGAACCGTAGCATCAATAATTGAAGTAAGGATAAACGGAGCTTTATCTTTTGTAGATATCGCTACACTCTGAAGCTGGCCATGGACCACAACACCTTCGCTCCCCAATAGCTTGATTTCGCATCTCAGAATAACCTCCCGATGCAAAACACACTCGAGGTGCGTGGAAAAATCATCCTTGCCGGCTGCATCAGCGATAAAATTCGAAAAGGGCATGCCGATGAGACGTTTTTTTTCCATACCAAGCAGTTGCGCACCACTAAGGTTGACTTCCTGTATCACACCGCGTGCATCAAAGGTGAAATAACCTACGGGTGCAAAATCATAGAGTTCGGAATAGGTATTCCGCGATAGCTCCAGCTCATCCCTGGATTGGCGGAGTTCTTCGTTTTGCATCTCCAGTTCGATCTGGTGGACATCAAGCTCATGGACAAGCCGCTCCCTTTCATGCTCTGACCAGAGAGGTCGTTCTTTCGGTGCCTGATCCCTCAGGCGATCATGAGCGCGACGACGTAGTTCGGCGGCTTCTGACAGGTTTTCGTCTTTGTCGATTACCATAAATATCCCTCTATAATCGGCATTCCCATCCTATCGTCGAGAAGACTCTTGAAGCGTGAAGTAGAACGTTGCCCCTGCTCCCGGTTTGGCTTCGGCCCAAATTCGGCCGGAGTGTTTTTCAATTATCCGGTGAACTGTTGCCAGACCAATACCCGTCCCCTCGAATTCGTCATCATTTTGCTGTCTGCGAAACGGCAGAAAAATGTTATCCGCACACTCCATGTCGAACCCGGCTCCATTGTCCTTCACGTAATAGACATTCTCGCCTTCTACGACCCTTTTCCCAAACCTGACAGAGGCATCGGGTGTCTTTGAACTGAACTTGACAGCATTCCCGAGCAGGTTTCTCATGCATATTTCCAATAAATTCCGGTCACCTGTAGCTGTTACATTCGGATCGATCGAAACATGAACGAGGTTATCGCCGATGTTTTCGAGGATTTCCGCAACGATGTATTTTGCCATATCGGACAGGTTCAGCTTCTGCAGTTGGATTTCGGCACGGGAAAGCCGGTTCAAGGCAAGAAACGAGTCGATAACCACCCTTAAGCGGTTGCTGGCAGCTACTATGCGCCGGGCACAGTTAACGATGGACACTTTATCACCCACTTCTGCGATCTCAACCAACATATTGCCGAAACCTTCGAGGCGGGCGACTGGAGCCCTGAATTCATGCGAAATACCATAGCAGAACTGTTCCAGCTCTCTATTTATCCGCTCGAGTTCGATAGTGCGTTCTTTGACCCGGATTTCAAGTTCCTCCCGGGACCGGCAGAGCTCCGCGTTCTGCATTTCCAGCTCAACCTGGTGAACCTGCAGTTCGTGAAGAAGTTTCTGCATTTCATGTTCTGTATCGGGTGGCCATGCTTCTGGCTCCCGAGCTTGCAACTTTGCTTCTGCCCGGCGGCGCAGCTCGGTTGCGGTTGATTTGTTCATTTTATTGCTGTTCTCCATTACTTCTCCCCACTTTCAAGCTGGCGCTTGAGTCTGGCATTTTCCTCGCGCAGTTCCTGCTCCAAGGTCTTGGCCAAAGTGATATCAGCAAAGGTGATCACCACGCCGCCGATAACGTCCTCAGCGGTGCGATAGGGCATGATACGCACCGTAAACCAGCGGCCATCTTTAGCCGCGATCTGCTTTTCGGAAAAGTTCAGAGTCCGTAACACTCCCCGTGATTCTTCGGCCATTTCCGGATAGAGCAGGTCGCTCGTGATATCGGAAAGCGGCCTTCCCACATCACTCGGGATCAGTTTGAAGAGTTTGTTCGCTCCGGTTGTGAACCGCCGGATCTGGAGGTCATTGTCCAGGAAGACGGTGACAATCTCAGTGCTGTTGAGCAGGTTTCTCATGTCGTTGTTCATCCGCGAAAGTTCGTCCATTTTGGACTGTTGCTCGGCGTTCACCGTCTGCAGCTCTTCGTTCAGGGACTGCATCTCTTCCCTGGAGGTGGTCAGCTCCTCGTTGGTTGACTGCAGTTCTTCGTTGGTGGACTGCAACTCCTCGTTGGCGGATTTGAGCTCTTCCTGCGATGATTGCATCTCCTCGCGGGAAGCCTGCAGGGCTTCGCGGAGCTGCTGGATTTCCTGTTCCAGTTCGAGAACTCTGGCGTTGCCGGATAGAGCTGTCCTGGAACGGCTTGTTGATTTCTTGTTCTGAGGCGTTGCCACGTCGGTAAAGACGATCATCACCATTCCCCGCAGCGTCTCCGGCTCTTCAATCGCCTGGACCGTAACATCAACGGTCTGGGCTCCGCCGTTGGTCCCTACCTTGAGCCCCTTGACGGTAATCGTCTCTTTTTGCCTGAGAGCTTTCTGGAAGGCGTTTCCCAGGTCAAACCTGAGCCCTTCGCGGGCCATGGCAAAGATATTCCAGTTTGCCTTACCTGCCGCCGGTTCAAGATATTTTCCGGTCCGGCCGCTGATGTAGAGGATGTCGCCTTTATCGTTGACAAGGACGGCAGGCGGGGAAAAGTGCTGCAGCAGCAACTGGTCGGCAAGTGACTGGAGATTGGCGGCATATTTAACCATCGGTAACTCCTTGGGAACTCCCGGCAAAGCCGGGATAAACGAGGGGGGGAATGCTACCGGCTCGGTTGGCAGGATTGATTCGTGTTTCCGGAACAGCCTCGACTTGATGTCGAGCGGCGTAAAGTGATCCGGGAAGGAGCTGACGCTCTCCGCGCTCCCTAGGAACAGAACTCCGCCAGGTTTAAGGCTGTAGTGGAAGAGCGGCAGGAGCTTTTTCTGTAATTCCGGCGTCAGATAGATCAGAAGGTTGCGGCAGACGAGGAAGTCCAGCTTGGTAAAAGGGGGGTCCATGATTATGTTCTGCCGGGCAAAGGTAACCATCTCCCGGATCTCCTTGCAAATCCGGTAGTTGATCCCCTCCTGTACAAAATAGCGATCGAGGCGATCGGGAGACACGTCTGTGACGATGTTGGCAGGATAGAGCCCCTGGCGCGCCTTGTCGATGGCGTCTCGGTCCAGGTCGGTGGCAAATATCTGCAGGGTGAATTTCTCCAAGGGCTTGTTCTGTTCGAGAGATTCTTTGAAGGCAATAGCCAGCGAATAGGCTTCTTCTCCTGTGGAGCAGCCTGCTGACCAGGCCCGCAACTGCCCGCCGACCGGGTAGTTCTTCAGGAGCATCGGGATGACCTCATTTTTGAGTTGCTCCCATGCCAGTGGATCGCGAAAAAAGCTGGTCACGCCGATCAGCAGTTCCTTGAAAAGGATTTCCACCTCTTGGGAATTCCCCTGCAGGTAGCGGACATACCCCGCGATCCTGTTTATCTGGTGAATGCCCATACGTCGCTCAATCCGTCGGTACAAGGTGTTCTTCTTGTAAAGAGAGAAATCCTGACCCGTATTGGACCGCAGCAATATGATGATTTTTTCAAGGGAGCTCTGATCCTTCTCATCCAGTGAGAAATCCTCCTTGGGGATGATGAGGACATGCCGGAGATAGTCGATGATTTTCCCGGGGAGTTCCTCCGCCGGAGCTACCAGGTCGGCCAAACCAGCATCTATGACGCTCCTGGGCATGCTGTCGAACTTGGCAGAAGCAGGCTCCTGCACCAGGACGACGCCGGCCTTTTCCTTGATGACCCGCAAACCCGACGTGCCGTCCGAGCCCATTCCCGAGAGGATAACGCCAATGCTCCGTTCCTGCCGGTCCTCGGCAAGAGAGCGGAAGAAGAAATCTATCGGGAGACGAAGGCCGCGGGGTGCAGTCGGTTCGAACAGGTGCAACACGCCGTGCAGTATCGACATATCCTTGTTGGGGGGGATGACATAGACACTGTTGGGTTTCACCCTCATCCGGTCTTTGACCTGGAAAACCTCCATATCGGTGATGCGCTGGAGCAGTTCGGGCATGATACCCTTGTGTGTCGGATCAAGGTGCTGGATGATGACAAATGCGATGTCGCTCGCATGCGGCACATGGCGCAGGAACTGTTCCAGCGCCTCCAGACCGCCAGCAGAGGCACCGATGCCGACAATCGGGAAAGGAAGACTCTCTCGCCTCGACAGGGGCTCTTTCGGTGAAGAGTCAGCACGTTCATTTCCAGGTAATGTTTGTTGCTGTCGCTTTTTCATAAAGAGAGCAGTATATACAGAATAGTTATTAAATAACAGACATTAATAGTATAGCAGCGTTTTATCAAATAGCAGACGTTATGCCTGTAAGCAGCTGCTCCGATTCTCTACTGATAAAACTGACCGCAAGGTCGAATTTGTAAGAGAGATGGTGAGTCTATCTTGTTAGGACGAAAAATCCCTCCTTTCCGATCCGGAAGCCAATAGTTTCTCATCCGGAGTTTCCGTCCGGACACAATTCAGTAGAACATTTGCATATTGTAAAAAGTGCAATCCCCTCTACACTTTCATTAAGGGGCGGAGTGGCGTCAATACCCCGTTTCCTGGATATTGATGAACGTGAAGCAATGTAGCATGACCACCAGGAGAAGCACATGGCTGTCATGATCGATCCGGAGAACAGCAGCCTACTACGGGCAGCGCCACGGCTGATGCAAATCCTGCGTGTGCTCACCCGGCACAAGTTTCTGGGAGCCCTGCGCGGCAAGAGTCATTGGCCATCACCGAAAGAGGTGCGGGAAACCTTCGAGGAACTGGGTCTCACCTTTCTCAAGTTCGGACAAGTGCTGGCAATGCGACGTGATCTGCTGCCGGACGCATACATCGATGAGTTGGAGTTGCTGCAGGACCAGTTGCCTGCGCTCGGCATAGGCGCGGTACGTGCGACGGTAGAAGCAGAACTGGGCGCTCCGATGTCGAAGGTGTTCGCATCGTTCGACGAAAAGCCGTTAGGTGCCGCCACCATCGCCCAGGTACATGAAGCGACATTGCAGGATGGTCGACACGTGGCGGTGAAAGTGCAGAGACCAGGCCTTGAAGCAATGATCTTGACAGATATCTCGGCACTTACCTACCTGGTAGCGCTGGGGGAAAGACTCTTTCCGTTTCTGCTTTCGTTGGACCTCCCTGTTTTGGTGCGTGAATTTGCCAACAGTCTCAACCGGGAAACCGATTTCAACCGCGAAGCGCGCTCCATTATGCTCTTTCGCACAGCATTGACCGATGTTCCCAACCTCTGGATTCCGGCTGTCGTTACGGAGTGTTCGAGCGGAAGGGTGCTCACAATGGAGTTTTCAGCCGGTGAACGGATTGATCTCTATGCCCGGCTGCACCCGGAAGCGATGCCGCAGTCAATCAACACCCTGGTCAGGCTGATGCTGCAGACGATCTTCGAAGAGGGGCTGTTCCATGCCGATCCGCATCCCGGCAATGTTTTCGTTCTGCCCGACGGCCGACTCTCCCTGCTTGATTTCGGGATGACGGGAGAACTTGACGAGCCAATGCGCGAATCGCTGAAACTCCTGCTCGAAGCGGTCGTCAAAGGCGATGCACGTGCCGCAGAAGAAGCATATCTCGAAATGGCGCCTGGAAGCGAAAGAGTCAATCGCGCTGCGCTGTTGCTCGATATAAAGGCAGTGCTCTATGAAATCCACAGAGGTGACCTGGCGGATGTGTCGGTCGGCGATGCGTTCGATTCTCTGCTGCGCGCCGGAAGCCGGCATGGTGTCCACAACCCCCCCGAGTTTTTTCTCCTGACGCGTGCTTTCGTTATCCTGGAGGGGATGATACGAGAACTCGATCCGGACCATAACTACATGGGATCGTTTCGTGACGAAATTTCACGCCTGACCGCACAACATTTCTCGATGGAGCGGATCAAGGAAAAGACGTCCAAGCTGGCACGTGAAATGGAGCGGTTGATAATTGATGCACCCGGTGACACGCGCCGTGTGCTGCGTCGGATCGCCGCAGGCGATCTGGGGCGTCTGCAGGCTCCGACTGTAGAGGCTTTGGGAGGCCGTATCAGCCGCAACCTTGAACGGCTCACCGGCGCCATCATTGCGGCGGCACTCATGATCGCCGGCGGGCTGATGATTTCAGCCCCCCGAGACCATGGATGGCATCATGATGCCGGACAAGCGATGATTGTCGCCGGAGTCGGCTGGGCGATCGTCATTGCCATCAGAACAAGGCGTCGCGACCGTGGCCGGCGCTGACGCTCAGGTGGAAGATAGCCCCACTACCCCGCATATGATCTTCTTCCGGAGCAAGCGGGGAGGAAACTGATGCATCTAGGGTTAAGACCATGAAAGCTGATAAGGGTCAAACAGCTGAAGCTGCCACATTGCGTGATCGTGCGGAAGAGCAGCTACGTCTTAAAGAGGACTCATCATCCTGTCAGCGGGCAGAAGACGATGCGCGCCGGCTCCTTCATGAACTTCAGATCCATCAGATCGAATTGGAGATGCAGAATGCAGAGCTCAGCCAAGCAAAGGAAGAGTCGGAGACGGTGCTGGAGAAGTACACCGACCTCTACGATTTCGCCCCGATCGGCTACCTTACCCTCGATCTCAACGGAATCATCAACGCCGTAAACCTCACCGGCGCCACCCTCCTGGGGATCGAGCGTTTCCGGCTGATCGGCCGGCGCCTCGAACAGTACGTTGCCCATGAATCCCGTCCGCATTTCGATGAGTTCCTCGGAAAGGTCTTTACCAATCGGGTCAAAAAGGACTGCGAGATTGCTTTCCTGAAGGAGGGGAAGTATCCGTTCTTCGTGCAGATCGAGGCCGTGGCCTTTAGTTCCGGACAGGAGTGCCGCGCTGTATTCATCGACATCACCGAACGCAAGCGGGCGGAAGAATCATTGCGGGAAAGCAATGCTCTATTTGAGGTTATTTTCGATCAGGCATTACAGTCAATGGGGCTGATGAAGACCGATGGAACCCTGATCAAGATAAACCGGACTACCACTGATTTCATTGAAGCCAGGGAAGCTGAAGTGCTCGGTAAACCGTTCTGGGAAACTCCCTGGTGGACCCACTCGACGGAAGACCGGGAAAAGCTGCGTGAAGCCGTCAGGTCTGCAGCTCAAGGTGAATTTGTCCGTTTCGAAGCCACTCATCTTACCCCAGCCGGCAAGCTGGTATGGGTTGACTTCTCACTCAAGCCGGTGAAGAACGAAAAGGGTGAAGTAATTTTCCTCGTGCCCGAATGGCGCGATATCACCGCACAAAAACAGGCAACAGAACAGATTGAAATACTGAACTCCGACCTCGAGAATCGCGCCAACGAATTGGAAGCCGCCAACATTGAGCTGGAGGCGTTTAATTATACGGTCTCCCATGACCTGCGTCGGCCCTTGACGACTATTAACGCCTACTGTCAGGTACTCAAGGAAATGTGCAGCAACAGGCTTGACGAGCAATGCAAAGGTTACCTTCAGGAGGCATATACCGGAACCTTGAGCATGAATGAACTCATTAACGCCCTCCTCAGTTTCTCCCGGCTGTCCCACGCCGAACCATGCCGTGAGATTGTTGACCTCAGTGCGCTGGCCCATGAGGAAGCTGAGAAACTGCAATATACCGATCCTGAACGCAATGTCACTTTCCGGATCGCCCAAGGGATTCAGATAGTCGGGGACCGTAGTCTGCTACGGGTGGTCATGGAAAATCTTCTCAATAATGCCTGGAAATTCACTGGCAAGCTCACCGAAACGGTCATCGAGCTAGGTGCAACGGAAGTTGCCGGACAGCCGGCCTATTTCGTCCGCGATAACGGGAGCGGCTTTGACATGGCTTGTGCAGACAAGCTCTTCACCCCTTTCCACAGACTCCCGGGTTCAGAAGAATACAGCGGTCATGGCATCGGTCTGGCCACGGTGGCACGGATTATCAAGCGACACGGTGGCAGGGTATGGGCTCTAGGGGAACCGGAGAAGGGAGCGACCTTCTTTTTTTCCCTGTCAGCAGACGAAATGAACAAGGAGGGGAATTAATGAAGGTCCTGATAGCTGATGATGAACCGGCATTTTGTAATCTTCTGGAAGAAACCCTGACCAGATGGGGATATGAAGTGATCGTCACGGGACGGGAACGAGGCGTGGCAGGCCCTGCAAGGAGAAGACGCCCCGAAACTGGCCATTCTTGACTGGCTGATGCCGGGCTTGGATGGCGTGGAGATATGCCGAAGGGTCAGGAAAGAGGTCAAAGAACCACTTACAATGTCCAACAGCGGCTTGACCTTTGCGAGCTGATCATCGTTCCCGGCAAGATGGGCAGCGGCACTGCTCCAGCGGTACTCTCCGTGGGCCTTACCCCCCTCGGGAATTACCCCCGGAATTACCCCGCTTCAGCTCATCTCGTCCGATGCAACAGAATAATCTTGTTGCTGCAACACACAATAATCTAGCATTGACAATGCTGAATAATCTAGCTACCGTGATTCAGGCGCACATCACCGCCGGGATAACCACGGCCCATAGTATTTGTCTCATAGTATTCTCCGGGTATAACGTCGTAGCGGCGCAGCGGCGGAGCGTTAGCGAAGTCCGTCTGCCGCCAGCTGGTTGGAATCCAGACTTTTCAGATTCCGCTGTCTCCTTGTTACGTTCTGGTCTCATCTCCAGCAGAGCTGCCCTTGATCTTGAAGGTTTTCAAAAGCATCGATTCCCTTCCGTTTTGTACGCTCTTATCATCCCTTTTGCGTCCGTTTCCCAGTGTATAAAACAACCTGGGCGTACGGGCTCAACATACACTAAATTCCCGTTATCAAGAGAGTACGTCTTTTCTTGCCATCCAATCCTCTCCGCATACGTTGAGGATTTTCGGCTCCAGATAACTTCTTTAAGTTCAGCCAATGGACGGCCAATCCATGTTTTCGCTGAATCATCAACAGAGACAATCTGCGACACGCATCCACTGAGGAGGAGTACGATGGTAGTAATCAGTAATTTTTTCATCATTTTTCTTTCCAATCGGGTAGGAGGCGGTGCACATAATCGGGGGACACAATACCCATTATGCTGATTTAGAGGGCCTTCCCGCTGGCTTTATCTTCAACTCACGTCCCGTCAGGTTCTCAATCGCGGCAATAAATT
>MTLC01001013.1_pt1 | contig 126580 bp, 152 predicted proteins | sample 1982451 | NCBI WGS metagenome assembly MTLC01 (sample SAMN05710165, study PRJNA340218) | biofilm metagenome | isolation source: sample SPH anode biofilm adapted to +100 mV | place: USA | collected 2012-02-03
CGAAAAGGATTTATGAATCAAAATTATCTCTCTGCTTTCCTCTGGCTTTTCTCTGTTACTCTGTGTGACGTTCTCTTCACTATTCTTATTCCTGCACGCTATTTACTTGATCGCATGCTCGCACAAAATAGCATGCGCCTCGTCCGCTTCCGATTCAAGGACCAGAATCTCATGCAATCCGTCATTGGCGGCTGCCATAGCACCCGCAGGCCGGATGTTGGCCAAAATTCCTTCTTGGCACAGCAACTCTTTCAGTTGTTCCGCCTGAGCACGGTTTGTGGCAATATAAATGACAGTCCACATATGCTTTTCTTTGCCTCCTACTTTTCCTGGCTCGCTGTAATTCAGCCTCTTTTGGTCTCTTCCACTGCCCGGATCAACGCCGGGATGATTTCCAACACATCTCCCACAATGCCAATGTCAGCCATGCGAAAAATGGGAGCATCTGGATCCTTGTTCACAGCCACCACAATATCTGCGCCGCCAATACCAGCCAAATGCTGCACCGCGCCGGAAATTCCACATGCAAGATACAGTTTAGGGCCAACGGCTTTACCGCTTTGGCCCACTTGGACTACATGCGATTGCCAGCCCGCGTCTACCGCAGCCCTTGAGGCGGCTACAACACCGCCCATGGCATCTGCCAACTGCTGCAATAATTGAAAATTTTCCGCATTGCCCATGCCGCGGCCGCCAGCGATAATAACCGAAGCTTCCTCCAACTTGACCGCCGCCATCTTTCCAGGTCGAAATTCTAAAATTTTCGCCGCCAACATCGGCAAGACCACTTCCTGACGAACGGAAGTCCCGCTTCGTCCCGGTTGTTGCCTTGGCCGCTTAAAAATCCCAGGCCGCACCGTTCCCATTTGCGGATATCGGTTGCTGACAATGGTCGCCATGATATTACCGCTAAAAGCCGGCCGCGTCCAAACAATCCTTCTCTCTTCCTCCTGATAGGCAACTGCGGTACAGTCTGCGGTCAACCCAGTTTGCAGTCTGGCTGCAACTCGGGGCGCCAAATCCCGCCCGTTAGCCGTAGCGCCCAAAAGAAGGGCTGCTGGCTTATATTCTGCCGCCAAGCTGCTCAGAGCGCTTGCATGCCCATCGGTAGTATACGGCTGCAAACCGGGAGCTATCGCATAGTAAACCAGATCTGCACCGTAAGAAAAAAGAAATGGTTCCCATTCCTGCGTTCCATCCGAGCAAACAACAGCCGCCAGCCTCTGTCCGCCAGCGTCTGCTAACGCCCGTCCGACTCCCAAAAGTTCTAAGGAAACACCCCGAAGATCACCCGGTCCGTTTCCTTCTATATATACCCAGATATCCTGCCATGCCGCCGAATCCTGCGCCGTCTTCACTGCCATTTTTCTTCCTCCCTGTCCTCAGAAGATACCAGCTTGTTTTAATCGAATGGCCAGCAAATCAGCAGCTTGACGGGGAGCCATCCCTTGAATGACTTCGCCCCCTTTGCGAGTTTCCGGGGCAAAAATTCGCACAACCCTTGTCGGCGATCCCTGCAGCCCTGTTTCTTCTGCTTGCAGTCCCAAATCTGCCAGCGTCAAAATAGGAATTGATGTTTTATTCGCTCGCAAGCGTCCTTTAATACTAGGATAGCGAGGTTCATTCAAACTTTTGGACACAGTCAAAACGGCAGGAAGAGAAAGTTCCAATACTTCATGACCGTCTTCCACTTCCCGCTCGGCAATCAGCCGTCTTTCTGCCGGAAATACTTCCAACTTGGAAACACAAGTGATTTGCGCCATATTCAAATGCTCCGCCAGTTCCGGCCCCACCTGCGCCGTATCGCCGTCAATAGCCTGCTTGCCGCAAAAAATGAGTTCTGCCGGCTGCAGCTTGGCAATAGCCGCCGCCAACGTCCGGCTTGTAGCCAGGGTATCGGCCCCGACGAAAGCCTTATCACTGACCAACACGGCTTCGTCCGCGCCCAAGGCCAAGCACTCTTTCAGCACTTCCTGCGCCTGCAAAGGACCCATGGTCAAAACGCTCACCGTACCGCCGCAACGCTCTTTCACGCGCAACGCCTCTTCCAAAGCATGACGGTCAAAAGGATTGAGTATGCTGGGAACATCCTGTCGCTGCAGAGTGTTGGTCTCCCTATTGATGCGTACTTCCGTCGTATCAGGCACTTGCTTGACGCAAACTAGTATTTTCACAGCCTGTCAGCTCCTCCACATGCGTCACTATTCATTTGGAGTCCGTGTTATACTAATACTAATTCATGATACCATATTCGACGGAGGTCTGCCATGAAGACTTATAAAAAAATCACCGGCCTAGTAAGCGTTGCGGCTTTGCTTTTGCTGCTCGGCAGCGAGGTTCTGGTCCTAAAGGACGCCTTCACTGCGGCGCCTGCTCCCAGCCAGGCTATTCTCATCCCGGGAACCCGTGTCTACGGGCAAGAACCAGGGCCTATGCTCCAGCTGCGTTTAGAAAAAGCCCTGGCTTTATATCGCCAGGGCTTTGCGCCGTACCTATTGGTCAGCGGCGGCCAAGGAGCCGACGAGGACATTAGCGAAGCCGCCGCCATGCGTAACTATCTAATGGCCCGAGGCGTTCCTGCCGCCGCCATTCTTCTAGAGGACGCTTCTACAAGCACTTACGAAAACCTGCGCAACAGCGCTTCTCTGCTCCGCGATAAAGGGCTGCAGCAAGTAATTGTCGTCACCAACCGTTCCCATGTCTTTCGCTCTTTATATCTGGCTCGCCTGCATGGACTTAACGCCAGCGGCGCTGCCGCTCCCATGAGTGATCGTCTCGGAGCTACGGTCTATCAATTTGCGCGGGAAAGCGCCGCCGTCCTGTCGCTTATGCAGTATGAACGCTCCCCGTCCCCAACACCTTCTCCAACTCCGCCAGCGACTGGGGCGTCGCTTCAATCCAAAAGCGCTCTTCCGTTGTAATCACGCGGCGGCTGTCTATTAAATGCAGCAAAACACGGCAGGAGCCGCGATGCCGGGAAAAGACCTCGCGCAAAGCATCAAAAACAGGCTGGGTTTCCTGCTCCTTGCGCAGTTGCAGCCGCACCTCCTGCGGCTGTTCCCTCAAAAGAGAAATGCGCTCCGCCAGCACTTTTACTCCTTCTTCGCTCACGCTGACCTTCCCCTGCACGATAACCGGCGTATCCGGCACAAGCAACGGCATGGCCTGGTGGAAAACACGGGGGAAGACCACTACTTCCATCTGCCTGGAAAAGTCCTCCAGCGCCACAAAGCACATCATATCCCCATTTCGGGTGCTGATCCGTTTAGCCGCTGCCACCATGCCGCCAATGCGTATCTTTTTCCCATCCACCGGCTGCGCCTGCAGTTCTTCCAAAGAAGTCAGGCCCGCCAACTGCTGCCGAAACGGTTCCAAAGGATGACCGGTAATGTAAAAGCCGGTTATTTCTTTTTCTAAGGCTATTAATTGCGGCATCGGCAGCTCCGGCAAGTCCGGTAATTCGAGCGAGCAAGTTTCCGCCAGCTCTTCCTCTCCAAACAAGCCCAACTGTCCGCTTTGGGCATCCCGTTGACAGCCGGCCCCCACATCGACCGCCCGATCAAGCACCGCCAGCAGTTGTGAGCGTTTAGCGCCTGTAGAATCAAACGCGCCGCATTTAATCAAGCTTTCCATTACGCGCTTGTTGACAAGACGCATATCTACGCGACTGCAAAAATCCACCAGCGACGCGAACGGCCCTTCTGCCTCTCTAGCGGCCATAACGCTTTCGATAGCTCCTTCGCCGACGTTTTTCACTGCCGACAAGCCAAAACGAATGGCGTCGCCATCAACGCTAAACCGGCTTTCACTGGCATTGACATCCGGCGGCAGCACAGAGATGCCCATGCGCCGGCATTCTTCAATATAATGACCGACTTTGTCGCTGGCCCCCATAATACTGGTCAAGGTAGCCGCCATAAATTCATGAGGAAAATGCGCCTTCAGATACGCCGTCTGGTACGTAACCAGCGCATACGCGGCGCTATGGGACTTATTAAAGCCGTAATCGGCAAAATGCGACATCAGCTCAAAGACGTCTTTCGCCAAAGAAGTATCAATCCCTTTGGCGGCTGCGCCCTTCAAAAAGTTCTCCTTCTGCGCTTCCAGAACGGAGTGCTTTTTTTTGCCCATGGCGCGCCGCAGCAAGTCCGCCTGTCCCAGGCTGAAGCCCGCCAAGGTGGACGCAATTTGCATAACCTGTTCCTGATACAAAATAACCCCAAAGGTATCTTTTAAGATAGGCTCCAGCCAGGGATGCATATAGGTCACTTCTTTACGCCCGTGACGGCCATTAATAAAATCAGTAACCATGCCGCTGCCTAGAGGACCCGGCCGATAGAGCGCCACCAGAGGGATTAAATCCTCAAAGCGTTCCGGGCGCAATTCCTTTACCAAATTCGTCATGCCGGACGATTCCACCTGAAATACGCCGCCCGTGTCGCCGCTGGCCAGCATGGCGCAAGTTGCGGCATCATCCATGGGAATGGTTTCTAAATCGACTTCAACGCCTCTGTTTTTAGCCGCCAGCTCCAGAGTATCGCCAATTACCGTCAGCGTGCGCAGGCCCAAAAGGTCCATCTTCAATAAGCCGATTTCTTCCACGCGGTCTTTGTCATACTGCGTGGTTAAAAAACCTTCAGAGGAATGCTGCAGCGGCACCAGATGCGTCAAAGGTTCTTTGGCAATCACAAGCCCTGCGGCGTGAGTGGAAGCATGCCGCGGCAGTCCTTCCAGCGCCATAGCCAGATCCAGCAGCTTACGAACGGTCTCTTCGCCTTCATAGGCTTCGCGCAGAGGCGGGCTGGTTTCCAAGGCGCGCTTTAAGGTAATTCCCAGCTCTCCGGGAACCATCTTGGCGATCCGGTCCACTTCGCTATAAGAAAGACTCAACGCTCGCCCAACATCGCGAATGGCCGCCTTCGCCGCCATCGTCCCGAAGGTAATGATCTGGGCCACTCGGTCGCTGCCGTAGCGCCTTGATACATACTCAATGACTTCGCCACGGCGCACATAGCAAAAGTCAATATCAATATCAGGCATGCTGACGCGTTCTGGATTCAAAAACCGTTCAAAAAGCAACCCGTAGCGTAAGGGGTCAATATCGGTAATTCCCAGCAAAAAAGCGACAATGCTGCCTGCGGCGCTGCCGCGACCAGGGCCTACGGCAATTTTCTGCTCCTTGGCGTAGTTAATAAAATCCCAAACAATCAAAAAATAGCTGGAATAACCCATTTGCTTAATAACGCCCAGTTCGTACTGCAAACGCTCCCGAACCTCCGCTGTTTCCTCAGCGTATCTTCTGGGAAGCCGCTCTTCACAGAGTTGGATCAAGTAAGCATCCGCCGTCAGGCCCTCGGGCAGCGGAAACTGTGGCAAATGAAAATGTCCAAAGTCAAAATCCACCTGGCAGCGTTCAGCGATGCGACAGGTATTGGCCAGCGCTTCCGGATAAGAAGTAAAGAGTTCCGCCATTTCCTCGCCGCTCTTTAGGTAGAATTCATCGCTGGGAAAACGCATCCGCCCTTCTTCATCCACAGTTTTGCCCATCTGGATGCACATAAGCACGTCATGACTTTCGCTGTCTTTTCTTTCTACATAATGCAGATCATTGGTCGCTACCAAAGATATCCCCAGCTTCGCCGCCAAGGCCGCCAAAAGAGGATTGAGCTCCTTTTGCTCCGGCATGCCGTGGTCCTGCAGCTCCATGTAAAAATGTTCCGGCCCAAAAAGCTCCAGGTATTCCCGCGCCAGCGACTCGGCTTTTTCCTCCTGCCCTCGCAGCAGCGCCGCTGGGATCTCTCCCGCCAGGCAGGCGCTCAACGCGATAATTCCTTCCTTATATTCCGCCAATATCTCATGATCAATGCGCGGCTTATAGTAAAAGCCTTCGCAATAACCTTTAGAAACCAGCTCCACTAAATTGCGGTAACCAGTTTCGTTTTCCGCCAACAACACCAAATGATAGGCGTATTCACCGTCCACGCTGGCTTTTTCCTGCCGCGAACGCGGCGCCACATAGACTTCGCAGCCAATCACAGGATGAATACCCTGTTTTTTCGCTTCTTTATAGAAATCAACGACTCCGTACATGGTTCCATGATCGGTAATCGCCAAAGACGTCATGCCCAGTTCTTTGGCCCGAGCCACCAGATTTTTAATACGGCTGGCCCCATCAAGCAAGCTATATTCAGTATGCACATGCAAGTGCGTAAACGGTACCTTGGACATAGCAACCTCCCGAAGTTGTTCTTGTCTCATTTTCCTTCAATCGTCGTATCTTGTCAAATCGATTCCCTTGACTATTTTTTCAGAAGGATGTACGCTTAATATACCCTACTGGGGTATTGCATGAAGGAGGACGTTATATGCTAAACGAAAAAGAAAAGAAAAATCTCCAGCAACGTTTAAAAAAAGTATCCGGCCAAATTAACGGCATTGATAAAATGATCGACGACAGCCGCTACTGCGTAGACATTCTGCAGCAAATTCTCGCCGCCCGGGCCGCGCTGAACCAGGTCGCCCTGCTCATTTTAGAAAGCCATACCAAAAGCTGCGTGGTCAACGCCATCAAAGCGGATCACGCCGACGAAAGCATCGCTGAATTAATGACCGTACTCAAACAGTTTAATCGTTAAAGGATGTGAGCGTATGTCTGCTGAACAGCAAACAACCTTGAAAATTTCCGGCATGTCCTGCGCCGCCTGCGCCAAGCGCATCGAAAAAGGCCTCTCCCGCCTTGACGGCGTTACCCAGGCTCAAGTCAATTTCGCCACCGAAGCCGCCAGTGTCACCTACGACGCCGCCAAAGTCCGCGAAACCCAATTAGCGGAAAAAGTGGCGACCCTGGGCTTCCAGGTAATTCTGGAAAAGGCGGATTTTAAGATATCTGGCATGACCTGCGTCAACTGCGCCGCCCGCATTGAAAAAATGCTGGTCAAAGCTCCCGGCGTTCACTCTGTCCAGGTTAATTTCGCCTCGGAAAAAGCCAGCATTCAATATAATGCCAGCGTCCTTGCTGCGTATGACCTGCAGGAAAAAATACGACGCCTTGGCTATGAGGCAACTCCGATCATTGAAAAGGCATCCTTTGATCAAGAAAAACAGCTGCGTCAAAAGGAACTGCGCACCCAGAAACAGCGTCTCTTTTTTGCAGCGGCCTTATCGCTGCCGCTGCTGCTAGGCATGGTTTTTCATACCCTGCAATGGGAAGCGGCGCACTGGCTGATGAACCCTTATGTGCAGTTGCTTTTGGCCACGCCAGTGCAATTCGGCGCCGGCTGGGCTTTTTATCGCGGCGCTTACCATGCGCTGCGCAGCGGCAGTGCTAATATGGACGTCTTAGTCGTTTTGGGCACCTCCGCCGCCTATTTCTACAGTCTCGCCAACGTGCTGCAAGATCAGCCGCAGCTATATTTCGAGACCTCCGCCGTACTAATTACCCTCATTATTCTGGGTAAATTTCTGGAAGCCACCGCGAAAGGCCGCACGTCTGAAGCCTTAAAAGCGCTAATGGGCCTTCAAGCCAAAACGGCCCATAGGCTTTTGCAAGGAGAAGAAACTGATGTACCGGTCGAAGCCGTCCTGCCTGGGGACGTTCTGCGGGTACGCCCTGGTGAAAAAGTGCCTGTAGACGGCGTGATCTTAGAAGGCGCCTCGGCCTTAAATGAGTCTATGCTGACCGGTGAAAGCCTGCCTGTCGATAAAAAAGCAGGCGACACCGTTATCGGCGGCACCTTAAATACCTTTGGGGCGTTTACGTTTCAGACCACCAAAATTGGCAAGGATACCATGCTGGCGCAAATCATGCGCATTGTCGAAGAAGCCCAAGGCTCCAAAGCGCCTATACAGCGTTTCGCCGACAAGGTATCCGCCTATTTTGTGCCTGCTGTTTTATTGCTGGCGCTGGCCACCTTTCTAGTCTGGTACTTGATAGTAGCGCCAGGAGACTTCGCCACCGCCTTAACCCATTTTACAGCGGTCCTAGTCATCGCCTGCCCTTGCGCTTTGGGTCTGGCTACGCCTACGTCCATTATGGTCGGCACAGGCATCGGCGCTGAGCGAGGGATTTTAATCCGCAACGCTGAGCATTTGGAAACAGCCCATCGCCTTACGGCTATTGTCCTTGATAAAACCGGCACCCTGACCAAGGGTCTGCCGGAAGTAACCGATATTCTGCCTGTTCCCGGCGTAACGCCGCAAGATTTGCTGCTCCTTGCCGCGCAAGGAGAAAGCAGCTCTGAGCATCCGCTGGCGCAGGCCATCGTCCGCCACGCCCGCACCCAAGAGCTGCCACTGCAGTCTCCGGCATCCTTTCGCGCGATTCCCGGTTTTGGCATTGAAGCCGTAACCGTTGAAGGCAAGCAGCTTTTTCTAGGTACGCGTCAATGGCTTCTTGCTCAACAAATCGATACTGCACCGCTAGAGCAAGTCATGCGCGAACTAGAAGACCAGGGAAAAACCGTAATCTTAGCCGCCCAGAGCGAGCAGCTTCTTGGACTCATCGCGCTGGCGGACACGCTCAAAGAACATTCCGCCGCTACCGTCGCCGCTTTACAGGATATGGGCCTTGAGGTTTGGATGCTCAGCGGCGACAATACCCGCACCGCCAACCATGTAGCCTCCTCTCTCGGCATCAAACATGTCCTGGCGGAAGTTCTGCCGGAAAATAAGGCGGCTGAAGTGGCCAAGCTGCAACAGCTCGGCCATGTCGTTGGCATGGTGGGCGACGGTATTAACGATGCGCCGGCTCTTGCCCGCGCTGACATTGGCTTTGCCATCGGCACCGGTACGGACGTAGCCATGGAAGCGGCGGACATCACTCTTATCAGTGGCGATTTGCACGGTATCATTCAGGCCATACGTCTCAGCCGCGCTACCTTGCGCAACATCAAGCAAAATCTCTTTTGGGCGCTGTTCTACAATTCCATTTGCATTCCCGCTGCCGCTGCCGGCTTTTTATCTCCCATTATGGCTGGGGCCGCTATGTCTTTTAGCTCTATTTCCGTAGTATTGAACGCGCTGCGCCTTAAAAAAAGCAAGTGGTAAACCACCTGCCTCATTCATCTCTTGTTTTTTTATCCCGGCTGCAGCATAATTATAAAGAGAAAGCCTGCCCAAAAGGGAGGCCGCTTATTTTTCTATGAATACGAGGTGTACTATGATCCGTATTGGAATTTTACAACTAACCCAAATGTTGGACGATGCCGTCGAAGGCTTCCAAGAAGGGCTCCAGGCCTTGAACGTAAAGGCGGAGTTTATTTATCGCAACGCTGACGGCCAGCCTTCCCGGCTGCCTCAGTTAGCAGCAGAGCTGGCGGCAGCCGACGTAAGCTTGATCTTCGCCTGCACCACTCCGTCCGCCTTGGCGGCGATTGCGCTGCCCGAGGATATCCCTGTCGTCTACACGCCTGTATTTGATCCCGTCGGCGCCGGTCTGGCCGCCTCTCTCGAGAAGCCTGGAGGTAACGCTACCGGTGTTTCCGGCATGGTTTCAGCCGCTGAGAAAATCACTTTTATGCACCGGTTGCTGCCCAACCTAGCTCGTCTGGGCATTTTATTCCACGCTCACGATGCTAACGCGCAGTTGGAAATGAAGCATTTCCGCCAGGCAGCATCCGCTGCAGACCTGTGCTGCGTAGAAATTCCTCTGGAAAAAGCCGAAGATATCTCTTCCTTGCCGCAGCTGCTGCCGGAAGATTTGGACGCGATCTTTTTACCCATCGGCAAGGCCCTTGAGGATAATTTCGCCTCCATTGTCTACTACACCGATACGTTAGCTTTGCCTATTGTCGCTTCCCATGCCCCCAACGTTCCTGCCGGCGCTTTAGGCGCTCTTGTTGCGGACCACCGCCAACTAGGAAAAGCCTGCGCTGCCAAAGCCGCTGCCATTCTCGCCGGAACTCCGGCTGGCAGCATTCCTGTAGATATCGTAAAAGAACCTCATGTTTTGTTAAATTCCTTTGCCGCCCTAAATCTTGGTGTGGATCTCGCGGCCGACCTACAGGCGGAAGCGCGGGAAATTTTCGAATAAACTCAACCTCCTTGGGGTGAGATTGTTGAAAGATATGGAGAGATGAAAAAGATGGAACTGACTCGTCAAAGCGTGGAAATTCTTGCCCCCGTCGGCAACTGGGACGTACTGGAGGCCGCCATCGGCGCCGGAGCGGATGCCGTATATCTCGGAGGCAAGCGCTTCAATATGCGTATGCATCGCACCGACACCAATTTCGATGATGAAAAGCTGGCCCGGGCCATTGCCTACGCCCATGAACGAAACGTCAAACTGTACGTAACTGTAAACAATTTAATCAGCGACCGGGAAATGCCGGGCATGCGCCAATACCTGGAACTATTGCAAAAACTGCAGCCTGACGCCCTGATTGTACAAGACCTCTCCATTCTGCAGTTGGCCAAGGAAACCGGTTTTACGGTTCCCTTGCACGCCTCGGTCATGATGAATACCCATAACGAGCACGCTGTACGACAATTGCAAGCTTACGGCCTCACCCGCGTGGTTACCAACCGGGAAATGACGCTGGATCAGCTGCGCCTTCTTAAAGAACGCACAGGCATTGAAATTGAGTACTTCATTCACGGGGACATGTGCATCGCCCAAAGCGGTCAATGCATTCACTCCGGCGTACTCTTCGGGCAAAGTTCCAACCGCGGCCGCTGCCTCAAGCCCTGCCGCTGGCCTTATCAGCTAGTCGACGCCCAAAGCGGCGACGTATTGGAGTCCGGCGAACAAGGCCCTTACAAACTAGCCTTAAAAGATATGTGCCTATATAATCACCTGCCGGAACTCATTCAAGCCGGCGTTTGCTCCTTTAAAATTGAAGGGCGCATGCGTACCGCCGACTTTGTGAGCAACATCGTCCATCTCTACAGCAGCGCGATTGATCGTTATTTTGACGATCCCACAGGCTATTACTTAACCGAAAAAGAGTGGCAGGAAATGCAGGAAAACCGTTCCCGCGACCTTTCCACCTGCTATTCCTTCGGCAACCCCGGCGCCGCCGCCATCGGCTACACAGGCGAACGAGAGCCGCGTTTTTTCAGTCAAGCCGTTGTGGAACCAGGCCTTGATACGCCGGTAGCTTTGCCGAAACAGCAAATGGCCGCTGATTTTCCTCATCAACCTACGCTGTCCGTGCGCGTAGCCGACCGCGCCGCTGCGTCAGAAGCTTTGGAAAACGGCGCCAACACCTTGTATGTAGGCGGTGAAAGCTTCCTGCCACACCGTCCTTGGACGAAAGAAAATTTAAAAGCCCTGGCCCAAGAAGCGCATGCGGCAAACGCTAAAGTGGTTGTTGCCGCCCCCCGTATTACCTTGGAACGAGAGTGCAGTGAATGGTCTCATTTGTTCAAACAGGCCGCGGAGTTAGGCCTTGACGGCCTGATGGTCAGCAGCATCGGCATGCTTCGTTTGGCGAACGAGCACGCTTCCTTGCCGATCTATGGCGATCTTTCTTTGAATCTGTTTAATGGCGTTACCGCCAAGTGGCTGCAAGACAACGGCCTGCGCCAAGGAACCGTCTCCGCGGAAGCCACTTGTGAACAGATTTGGGATCTTTGCCAGCACACCCCCTTGCCGCTGGAAATGATTATCCACGGACCTTTGGAAGCCATGGTCATGGACCACCATTTGCCGGAAGCCATTCTTGGCCTGGAAAAAGCAGACGTTGACCGCTCCTACGGACTGCTGGACACAGCCGGACAGATTCACCCCATTGCCATCGATCAGTATGAGCGCAATCATGTTCTTTTCGCTAAAGATCTTTGCCTGCTGCCTTTCCTGCCAGCGCTGACCTCTGTCGGCAGCTACCGCATTGAAGGCCAGCATTACACCCCGGCTTTGGTAGGACAAATCACCAAAACGTACCGCAAAGAGCTCGACGAACTCGCGGCTAAAAAAGACGCTTATGCACTCTCCTCTGATGCCGTAACCGCTCTGAACGCAGCCAGCCCCCGACCCTTGGGCATTGGCGCTTTCCGTTACCGCATTTCCCGGTAAAGTCAGAGGAACGAGTCTTTAAACAAGAGTAAAGGGAGTAATCGGAGGGCACGAATGAGGGTTGTGAAAGATATATAACCAAAGAAGCCGGCCCGTTTACGGGTCGGCTGCCGTACATAAACCCACGGCTTTCATGAGAGCGCCGAATCAAGGCCGTTTTAGCGTGAGCTGCGAATAAAGTAGTGGTTCCTTAAAAGAAAGGTGGTTGTTTTATGAGTCAGTTCATCGGTCCCGAGGAAATTCTTCGCAAAAAGAAAGAATATATGATCCCTTGTGTCTATCATTTTTTCCAGGAGCCCATGCAGCTGGTACGTGGCAGCATGCAGCATCTTTATGACCAAAACGGTAAAGAATACTTGGATTGTTTTGCCGGAGTCTCTGTTGTTAACTGCGGCCACTGCAATCCGGACATCACCAAAGAAATCTGCAAGCAGGTGGAAACGCTCCAGCATACCTGTACCATTTATCTTACCGAGCCTATTGTCAATTTAGCGGAGTCCTTGGCGCAAGTAACGCCTGGGGAATTGCAAAAGACTTTCTTTTGTTCCTCCGGCACGGAAGCCAATGAAGGCGCCGCTCTGTTGGCAACCTTACATACAAACCACCATGAATTCATCGCCCTGCGGCAAGGCCTTCACGGCCGCACAAAGCTGACCATGAGTCTTACCGGCATCGGCATGTGGCGTACCGATCCGTCCCCTGTGGGGGGCATCCATTTTGCGCCTAACGCCTATTGCTACCGCTGTCCTTTAGGCAAGCGCCATCCCGAATGCAATCTGGCCTGCGCTGACGAGATAGAAAATGTCATCAAGTTTTCCACGTCCGGGCAAGTCGCCGCCTTCTTCGCCGAACCCATCCAGGGCAACGGCGGCATCATCACGCCGCCCGCCGGATATTTCCAGCGCGTTAAGGAAATTCTGGACCATTACGGCATTCTTCTTGTCATGGATGAAGTACAAACCGGTTTTGGCCGCACTGGCAAATGGTTTGCCTGCGAGCACTATGGCATTAATCCGGATATTATGACCATGGCGAAAGCGCTGGGCAACGGCACTCCTGTGGGAGCCTTCACCGCTACCGCCGCTGTCGCCGACAGCTATACCCGCCCCGGCGCCTCCACGCTAGGAGGCAATCCCGTGACTGCCACGGCTTCGTTGGCTACCTTGCGCTATCTCAAGGAGCACAACCTTCCTGAACGCGCCGCCAAGCTTGGCACTTACCTAAAAAAAGGACTCCAAGAGCTGCAGCAGCGCCATCCCGCCATCGGCGATGTACGCGGCTTGGGCTTGATGCTGGGCGCAGAAATCATCCTGCCTGACGGCTCTGCCGCCAGCGACTGGGTGGACGCTATTTTAGAGGACCTCAAAAACAAAGGCTTCTTGGTTGGCAAAAACGGCCCGGGCCGCAATGTACTGGCCTTCCAGCCCCCTCTGGTTATCGAAGAAAGCGACCTCGCCCGACTTCTCGACGCCCTGGACGACTCGCTAGGGAAAATCTGCCGCTGAGGACAGGAACGGGACGCAGAGTAACTGAGAGAAGCCAGAGTAAACCAGAGAAAGACATGAAATATAATATAATTTCTGGTATATAAAAGATTTCTATGTAAAAAGCCCGCTTGGACCATGCGCAACGCAGCGTCCAGGCGGGCTTTTACTATTTACTTTTAGGAGTACCAATGTCCATGCTGATATCCAAGGCCTGCACACTGTGCGTCAAAGCTCCTGCTGAGATAAAATCCACCCCGGTTGCCGCTACTGCCGCCAAGCGCTCTTCACTCAAACCGCCAGAGGCTTCTAAGATCGCCCTGCCCTTAGCCAGACGCACCGCTTCAATCATCATTGCATCTCCCATATTATCGAGCATAATAATGTCCGCACCGGCGCTCAAAGCCTCGTCCAGGCCTGCCAGATCTTCCACTTCCACCTCCACTTTCAAGGTATGTGGAGCTCCCGCCTTAGCCAAACGCACTGCTTTGGCAACACCACCGGCGATTTTGATATGATTGTCTTTAATCAGCACCCCGTCAAATAACCCCATTCGGTGATTGGCCCCACCACCAAGACGCACCGCCTGTTTTTGCAGTTGGCGCAATCCTGGCAGCGCTTTTCTCGTATCCGTCAAGCGCGCCTTTGTCCCATGCAGAAGTTTCTGCCACCGCGCTGTTTTTGTCGCAATGCCGCTCAAATGCTGCAACAGGTTAAGCGCCAGCCTCTCACCGCTCAGTAAAGCCCGAGCGCTCCCTGAAATTTCCGCCAACAACGCACCTGCCTGCACCTCCTCGCCATCGGACACTAAACACCGGAACTGCACTTCCGGATCCAGCAAACGAAAAACTTCTGCTGCCGCTTCCAAACCGGCAATTACCCCCGACTCTTTCGCATGAATAATGGCGGTTACCTGCTGTCCGGCAACCAAGAGTTCCGAAGTTATATCACCACTGCCCAAATCTTCTTCCAGCCACACCTGCAGCATACTTCTCAATTGCAATTTTTGCATATTTTCCCTCCTTTGCGACGCCACTTCACAACCTGGTGCTTTCCTACAGCTTTTTTCTCCTCAAAATCCAAGCGATAATGACAGCCTCGGCTTTCCTTACGCCACAGGGCGGCTTGCACCACTAGGCGGCCAAGGGTAAAGAGATTGCAAGTTTCTGCATCTTCCACAGTTAACGGCTCTGCTGCATCCAAACTAACGGCATTGCTCATAAACCACTGCAAGCCTGAAGAAAGTGAGCTTTTTTCTCGTTCCACGCCGGCATGGCTTTCCATACACGCGCTGATTTGCTCTCTCCAGACCAGGGAGTCTGCCAGTGCAGGCCGCTCCTGCCGATACGCAAGAGCAGCCCTAACGATAGGACGCCGTGCTTCCCAGGCGGCCGCGGCCGCCACGCGGCCGCCCTAGACGATCCCTTCCAGCAGCGAATTACTGGCTAAGCGATTGGCGCCGTGCAACCCGCTGCAAGCTGCTTCGCCGCAGGCATATAGTCCAGGCAGGCTCGTCTTGCCCTGCAAATCAATGCGAATCCCACCCATCCAGTAATGCGCCGCCGGTGCAACCGGCAAGGACTCTTGGCAAGGATCCAATCCTAAGCGACGACAAGCCGCATAAATACCAGGAAATCGAACCGAAAAACCACTTACTTGCGTCGTGTCCAAAACTACATCCTGCTTTTTCTTGCAACGGCGATAAATGGCTCGCGCCACAATATCCCGCGGGGCCAGCTCGCCCAAAGCATGCTCTTGCAGCATAAACCGGTCCCTTTTGCCATCAAGGAGCGGCGCCCCTTCACCACGTACCGCTTCTGAGATGAGAAAGGACGGCAGCCCCGGAACCGCAAGCGCCGTGGGATGAAACTGCATGAACTCCAAATCCTTCAAACACACACCTGCTCGATAGGCCATCGCCACGCCGTCTCCGGTAGCTCCTTCAGGATTGGTAGTATACCGGTAAAGCTGCCCTGCGCCGCCGGTTGCTAAAATAGTCACTCCTGCGGCCACCGTCAGCATTTCGCCCATTGGGCCTGCTTGTGCTAAAACACCGCGGCAGCGCCCGTCAGTCACCAATAAATCAAGAGCCATGCACTGTGTGCGTACCTGAATGAGCGGCTCTTTCTGCACACGCTGCCACAAAGCTCGCACAATGCCAGCCCCTGTAGCATCTCCATCAATGTGCATAATCCGGTGACGCCGATGCCCGCCTTCCCGCCCCAGACGCCAGCCATTCTGGTTGGCATCAAAAGCAACCCCGGCCGCAGCTAACGCCGCAATCGCTTCCGGCCCCTGGTCCGTCACTAACTGGGCCACTGTTTTATTGCACAAATCGCCGCCAGCCGCCAAGGTGTCTTGATTATGCAGTTCCGGAAAATCGTCTGCCCCCACAGCAGCCGCAATGCCTCCCTGTGCATGATGACTGTTGCTGTCAGTTACTTCCCCTTTAGCCATAAGCATGACCCGACAACCGCTGCGGGCCAGCTTCAATGCCGTCCAAAGTCCTGCTACGCCAGCCCCTACGATCAGGCAAGGAGTTTTCAGACAGTCAAGCTGTGTCGTGTCAAAATTCCGCAAATAACGTCTGTTCATCTCAGCTCAACTCCAACATACGCTGCAAGCTCTGCAGCGCCAGCTGACGCACTGCAGGAGTTACCGCTACCGCGGGCTTCATATTTTTCAAAGCCGCCCGCACAGAACGCAGCGAGGTCTTTTTCATATTAGGGCAAAAAAGCTTAGACGTAGCTAAATAAAACTTTTTTTCTGGGCACGCTTGCTGCAGGCGGTGCAGCACCCCTTCTTCGGTCACAATCAAAAATTCTTCCGCCGTGCTGTTTTCTGCAAAACGAATCATGCCTGCCGTACTTGTTATCTGGTCAGCTGCCGCCAGCACCTCTGGGCGGCATTCCGGATGTGCCAACACCAATGCCTGGGGATATGCCTTTTTCGCCGCCTGCAGATCGCCCATGCGCACTTTTGCATGGGTGTTGCACCAGCCTGGCCACAATTCAAGTTCGCGTCCTGTCTGCGCCGCGACATATGCACCCAAGTTACGATCTGGTAAAAACAAAACTTTCTCTTCTTTGGGCAAAGAAGCAACTACCTGCACCGCATTAGCCGAAGTACAGCACACATCGCTCAGCGCCTTCACCACAGCCGAAGTATTGACATAGGCAACCACCTTCGCCTGCGGATGCGCTTCTTTCCATTGAACCAGTTGTTCCTCTCCAACCATGTCCGCCATCGGGCAGCCTGCGCTCGATTCAGGCAAAAGCACCGTTTTCTCCGGTGCTAATAAGGCGGCGCTCTCCGCCATAAAATGCACACCACAAAGGACAATAACCTCCGCCTCGGTCCTAGCGGCAGCCTTGGCCAATTCCAGTGAGTCGCCAACTATATCAGCTACATCCTGCACTTCCGGCCATTGATAATAGTGCGCTAAAATGATTGCCTGCCTCTGTTTTTTCAGGTCCTGGATTTCTTGAACTATAGCCTCCATTTTTTTGCCCTTCCTTCATTTCCTTTATGTCTTGTCACTTGTCTTGTCATTGTTTCTTATTATAAAAGCTTGCTTTCCAAGAAGCAAGCTTTTATAATTTATTGGTTTTCTCTGTGTTCTGTTACGCCAGTTTTCTTGTTCGTCCTCTTTTCCTATATCAGCAGGTTTTAAGATACAAGCAGCGAATTACTCCAACAAGAACTGACTACAAAGGAGGTCCCCTGATGAAACAAGCCTGCTTTGCTTTTTTACTGCTTGCCTGTCTGAGCGTATTCCCTGCAACGAAGGCCGACGCTTTCTTTCAAGTCGTTCCTCAAGCTTTCGCCGAAACCCCTAAAGGCAGCGCTTTCATCCCTCAGCTGCAGCGAACCCAGCGGCCTAAGCTGGAATTTCAAATCAACCAATTGCTGCTGCTGGAAGTACAAAAAGACTGGGAAGAGTATCAGTTGGAAATCCACCGCATGACCGCCGACGGCCAGCTTCCTTTGGAATACAACCAACGCAGCCATTTTTTCTCGGAATACTATGTAGCCTATAATGGCGCCGATTTACTTAGCCTTACCCAAAAAAGCTACGCAATTTTTGACGCTTCTCCTGACCTGGTTAAGTTTCATACCATGACCTTGCGCTATCAAAACGGGCAGGTTTTAGAATTAAAAGATTTATTTATTCCCCAAGCCGCCTATCGTGACCGTCTCGAACAATGGATTCGGGACGACATTAACCGACGCAGCGGCTCGCACTGGGACTTCCGAGGAATAACCAATCAAAAGTCTTTCTACTTGACCCCCGAAGGGCTTGTGCTTTACTACGAACCCTGTGAAATCAGTCCTGCCAGCGATGGCATCCTGCGTTTTGTCGTCCCCTTCGACGCCCTCAAGGACATCTTGGTTCCCGAACTGGCCTTGGACAATTAATGTTTTAGATTTCTTCCCAGCCAAGAACTTCCGTAATTCCTAGTCCAGAGGCCTCTGAGAGCAGAATTTGATTGCCAGCGTAGGAGACGCCGCCCACTACCGGCTCTTCCGCCAGCAGCACCGCCGCATCCAAATCGGCCCTGGTAATGTTCTTTCTCGCGGCAGCCAAGCTGGCAGCAGCAGTAATGCCTACATTGCTTTCCAGCATGCAGCTCATCATGCACTCTACGCCCATGGTTTCGGCCAAATTAAGAATTTTTACGGCATTATAAATGCCGCCGGCTTTCATCAGCTTAATACTGATCAGATCGCAAGCCCGCATAGACAATAGCTGAAACACCTCGACCGGGCCAAAAGCCGCTTCGTCCGCCATAATGTTGGTTTCTACATTTTCAGTAACATATTTAAGCCCCGCAAAATCGTGCGCCGCCACTGGCTGCTCAACAAGCTCAACATCCAAGCCCTTATCCTCAAAGCAGCGAATGGTCCTCACCGCTTCTTTGGCTTTCCAACCTTGGTTGGCATCCAGGCGCAGCTGAATATCGCTCCCCACAGCTTGACGAATGGCTTGGACCCGCTTCAAATCCAGCGCCGCATCGGTACCTACCTTGATTTTCAGTTCTCGATATCCTGCGGCAACGGCAGCCAGCGAGTCTTCCACCATCTCTTCCGGCGCATTAACGCTGATTGTCAGATCCGTCTGCAGGCTTTGACGATATCCTCCTAGAAAACGCTGCAGCGGCATGCCATAACGTTTGCAGAACAAATCATGCACAGCGATGTCCATAGCGGCTTTCGCCGAATAGTTATGATGCAGCGCGCCTTGAATGGTCGTCATAATTCCTTCGAGATTCTCTACATCCATACCCATCAATTTAGGAGCCAATACTTCCTGAATAGCCGCCGCAACCGACTGTTGGCCGTCTCCGGTGATTACCAGCGTCGGCGGCGCATTGCCAAAGCCAACTTCGCCAGTATCCGCTACAACCTGCACGATAATATCCTCGGCAAAAAACACTTCTCGCAAAGCGGTTTTAAAAGGCTTTTTTAAAGGAATACGCACTTTTCCTAAACGAATGTGTTGAATTTTCAATTTTATATCCTCCTTAAAAAGCCGGCAAGTTCTCTTTTGACGAGTACTTGCCGGCTTTTTTCAATCCCGCTCTACTTCATAACCCCGTGCGGTTAAATCTTCCAAAATACTTTGGCAGTGCGCTTCATCTCTTGTTTCTAAGCTGATCTCCACCACCGCTTGTCCTAAAGGCAGACAGCGCTCGGCACGATCATGAAATACCTGCATGACATTACCATGCAGCTGCGCAATGCGATCCAGCAAACGGCTCAGCTCTCCTGGCCGATCAGCAATACGAGTCAAAATTTTCACTCGCCTTCCCGACTTAACGAGACCATGCTCAATGATCTGAGAAATAAAGTTCACATCAATATTGCCGCCGGAAAGGACAGCAGCAACCTTGCCTTTGCAGGACAGCTTCTGAAACAGCAGCGCGGCTAACGAAGTGGCCCCGGCGCCTTCCACCATCAACTTGGAGCGCTCCAGCAACAGTAAAATTGTTTCCGCAATCTCTTCGTCTTCTACGATAACCACATCGTCTACATACTTTTGAACAATATCATAGGTTAAATCGCCTGGCTGCTTCACGGCAATACCGTCAGCAATAGTTACAGCACAATCGGTAGTCTGATAGCAGCCGGCCCTTTTCGACAAATGCATAGCCGGCGCGCCAGCGGCCTGGACGCCATACACCTTGACATGAGGCGCCACCTGCTTCACGGCCAGGGCGATGCCGGAAATAAGCCCGCCGCCGCCCACAGGCACCACAATAGCCTCCAAGTCCTGCAAATCCTCCAGGATTTCCAGACCGATCGTGCCCTGCCCAGCCATCACGCAAGGATCATTGAACGCATGCACAAATACCAGCCCGCGCTCTCTCTGCAGGCGGCAAGCATGCTCATAGGATTCGTCATAGGTGGCTCCAGCCAACACGACTTCCGCGCCATAGCCTTTAGTCGCTACCACTTTTGCTAATGGTGCATGCTCCGGCATGACAATGACTGATGGAATACCGGCCTGAGCCGCCGCATAGGCTACCCCCTGCGCATGATTGCCGGCGGAAGCCGCAATCACGCCGCAAGCGCGTTCCTCTGGAGTGAGAGTCTGAATTTTATTATAAGCGCCGCGAATTTTAAAAGAGCCCGTTTTCTGGAGGTTTTCCAGTTTCAAATACGTTTCGCAGCCTGTAATGGAACTGAAAGTATGACTATGGTCCAGCAATGTCCGGTGAATGACGCCTTTAAGACGTCTGGCAGCCGTATAGACTTCCGGCAGCGTCAACACCGCTTTTCTTTCTTCAAGGCTTCCGCTCATGGCTTCACAAAAGCAATCGCTTCAATTTCTACCAGCACATCTTTCGGCAGCCGCGCTATTTCCACGCAGGAACGAGCTGGAGCTTCGCTGGCAAATACTTTAGCATACTCTTCATTAAAAGCTTGAAAATCCTGAAGGTCCTTTAAAAACACCGTCGTCTTAACAACCGCTTGCACCGTAGTTCCCGCTTCCGCTAAAACAGCCTGTATATTCTTCAAAACTTGGCGGGCCTGTGTTCGCACATCGGTTCCCGCAACTTCGCCTGTTGCCGGGTCCACCGGAATCTGTCCAGACAAAAACAGCCACTCTCCGGCGCGAATTGCCTGAGAATAGGGTCCAATCGCCGCGGGCGCTTGTGAGGTAAATACAACTTGTTTCATAAGAAAACCGCCTTTCATGCACTATTTTAGAGAATGAGATTGAGCAAGAGTAAAGAGAGTAGAGGGAGTAGATGGAGGGCTCGAATGAGGGTTACGGCAAACTAGTAAAAAAACCTCCCCTATTGGGGAGGTTTCGTACCCGTTTTTTAAGCGTGTTTGCCATAAGCAGGAACGGAATATCCGCCAAAAAGCTGCTTTTCAATCTCAACTTGCTGCGGTGCATAAATGATGAGACGCTCTTCTACCACAAGAGAGCCCGCCTCGCATACAGCGCAGACGCCTTCCAGAAAATCAGCCATAGAACGCTGTTCCTCAGCGGTTAAGCAAGAAAAATTAACAATTAAGCCTTTACCCTGCAATAAGAGATCTGCATAGGAACAGACATTTTCGTAGGCCCGCGGGACTACGACGGTGATGGAAAACTCTTCCCCCCGTCTGGCAGCGCCTTCATGCACGGTCAGTTGAGGCGGATTTTTGCTTTGCCGCACAGGTGCTGCAGCAATTTCTTCCTCTTCCTCCAAAGGCATTAAAAAATTGGTCAGCTTTTCCATTAAGCTTGCCGCCATGGGGCATTCCTCCTTTTGCAGATACTGTCACTTCTTTATGCTAATTCGAGCCAAATTCCGCAATTCCTGCAGGCGTCAGAAAATTTTTATCCTTTTTTCGACCGCGCCCGCGCCGAGCGATCCAAGATAGACTTACGCAAACGAATGCTTTTAGGCGTAACTTCTACTAACTCGTCATCGTTAATATACTCCAGCGCCTGCTCCAGACTGTGAATGCGGGGCGAAGTCAGACGAATAGCTTCATCAGCCGAGCTGGAACGCATATTGGTTACATGCTTTTTCTTGCAGGGATTCACATCCATATCCTGCTCCCGGGCATTCTCGCCGACAATCTGACCCGTATAGACTTCTTGTCCAGGAACGATGAACATGACGCCGCGATCCTGCACGCTGTAAATGCCGTAACCGGTGGTTTCGCCAGGTTCAAACGCCACCAGAGCGCCGCGCGTACGGCCCTGGATATCTCCTTTGTAGGGGGCGTAGCCATGGAATACATGGTTCATGATACCGTTGCCCTTCGTGCTTGTCAGCAGTTCATTACGGAAGCCAATCAAGCCGCGAGCGGGAATAACAAATTCCATGCGCAGATAACCGGAAATCTCGCCCATATTGATGAGTTCGGCTTTACGCGTGCCCAGTTTTTCCATAACCGCGCCCATAAAGTCCTGCGGCACATCTACTGTTAAAAGCTCCATTGGCTCGCAACGCTGTCCCTGGATGGTCTTATAAATAACTTCTGGCTTGCCTACGTGAAACTCAAAACCTTCCCGACGCATAGTCTCAATGAGAATAGACAAATGCAATTCGCCGCGTCCCGATACCTTGAAGCTATCTGCACTATCAGTCTCATCTACACGCAAGCTGACGTTGGTCTCCACTTCCCGGAAAAGACGGTCACGCAAATGACGCGAGGTAACAAAATCGCCTTCACGTCCGGCAAAAGGACTGGTATTAACGCTGAAGAGCATGGAAAGAGTGGGCTCGTCAATGGCAATGGTCGGCAATGCTTCCGGATTTTCCGTATCGGCGATGGTATCGCCAATATTGACGTCATCCAAACCGGTAACGGCAATAATATCGCCCATAGCCGCCTCTTCCACTTCCCGGCGTTTGAGGCCTTCATAGCCGTATAGACGGCCAATGCGCCCTTTGCGCTGGTTTTCGCCATCCAAGACCGTTACGTTCTGGCCGTTCTTGATACGTCCGCGTACAACGCGCCCGATCGCAATACGTCCTACATATTCATCATAATCCAGAGTCGTTACCATGACCTGCAAGGGGCCGTCAATCTCGCCTTTAGGCGCCGGAATGTTTTCAATAAGCAGCTTGAACAAGGGCTCCAAATTGGAACTCTCGTCCGCCATGTTCAATTTGGCGATGCCATCCCGAGCCGTAGCATAGACAACCGGGAAATCAAGCTGATCATCGTCGGCATCTAGTTCCATGAACAATTCCAAAACTTCATCTTCTACGTCATCAACGCGCTGGTCAGGACGGTCAATTTTGTTAATGACCACAATGGGCTTCAGCTTCTGTTCCAAGGCCTTGCGCAAAACATATTTGGTCTGCGGCATAGGGCCTTCAAAAGCGTCTACCAAAAGCAACACGCCGTCCACCATGTTCAGTACGCGTTCTACTTCGCCGCCGAAATCGGCATGGCCAGGAGTGTCTACAATGTTGATTTTTACGCCGCTATGCAGCACCGCTGTATTTTTAGACAAAATGGTAATGCCGCGTTCCCGCTCCAGATCATTGGAGTCCATGACCCGCTCCGCTACCTGCTCGTTAGTGCGAAAAACACCGCTCTGCCGCAGCATAGCATCCACCAATGTAGTTTTACCGTGGTCAACGTGAGCAATAATAGCCACGTTGCGAATATCTGTTCTTTCCATAGTTCCTCCTCATAGGACGTTCTCAGACGTCATTAAACATTTTTTTGAAGTAAGCAGAAATTTTGCTAAGCCGCCGCAGCATTTCGTTGGCTTTGCTTGGTTGGGTCGCCACCACTTTGGCAATGCGGCGACGCATCGCCCGGTAGTCCCCCTCCATTTGATCTAAATACTCGTCCAGTTGGCGCATGGCCGGATCCAGCACCACCACGTCGGACTCGACGATTTCCCATTCGCGTCCCTTTAAAAGAGCCGCATCGGCAAAACGGGGAATATATACAGGCCACCCCAGCTGAGACTGAATCCGCTCGCTGAAGGGCTCGGACATTTCAATTTCTCCGTGAACCAGGAAGATACAGGCAGGCTTCTCTTTAAAAGCGCTCAACCAAGTCATCATCTGTTCTTGGTCCGCATGGGCTGAAAAGCCTTCTAAATTATGAATTTGCGCCTTGACGGTAATTTCTTCGCCCATCATGCGCACCCGTTTAGCGCCATCTACTAACCGACGCCCCACGCTGCCCTGGGCCTGATAGCCCACAAAAAGCACGCTGGACTCCGGCCGCCACAAATTGTGCTTGAGATGGTGCAAAATACGTCCGGCGTCAGCCATGCCGCTGGCGGAAATAATGATTTTCGGCTGCAAATCCTCGTTTAAAGCCTTGGACTCGTCCGCAGTATGCACAAAACGCAGCTGCGGCAGTTCTAGCAGCTTGCCGCCGCGCATAAGAGATTTTGTCTCTTCATCAAAATCCTGGATATTGTTAAAGAAAATATTCGTTGCTGAAATGGCCAATGGACTATCGATGACCACAGGAATCTCTGGAATACGCCCCGCCTTCCAAAGTTTGTAGAAGTGATACAGCAGCGTCTGGGTGCGGCCGACGGCAAAGGCCGGGATAATGATATTGCCGCCGCGTTCTACCGTTTCATTGACTATCTCTGCCAGACGGCTTTCCTTGTCGTACTGTTCGTGATTGCGGTTGCCATAGGTAGACTCGCTAATGATGTAATCCGCAGTCTCAATAATCGCCGGATCGCGAATAATCGGCTGCTCCGGCTGTCCTAGGTCACCCGTAAAGAGAAGCTTTTCCGTCTTCCCATTCTCTTCGCCCCAAATCTCCAGCACCGACGACCCCAAGATATGTCCGGCTTCTTGAAAACGCACCCGCAGACCAGGAACCGGAAGCAAATCCTCAGCGTAAGGCACAGAGCGAAATTGCTGCAGACATTGAAAAGCATCGTCCACTGTATAAAGCGGCTGGATTTCCGCCATACCCGAACGTTTTCCTTTTCTCGTCGTCAGCTCCGCATCTGATTCCTGAATATGAGCGCTGTCAGGAAGCATGATCCGACATAACTCGTTCGTCACTTTCGTGCTGTAAATAGGACCTTTAAAGCCTTCTTTGCACAATTTCGGCAATAAGCCGCTGTGATCAATGTGCGCATGAGTCAGCAGCACGCAATCAATGCTGCCTGGTTCTACGGCAAAAGGCCTGCGGTTCAATGCCGCAATCGCCTTGCCCCCCTGGAACATGCCGCAATCCACCAAAACACGGCTATTGCCAATTTCCAAAAGATAGCTGGAGCCGGTTACCATTCTGGCGGCTCCCAGAAACGTCAAACGCATATAAGCACGTCTCCTCTCGACCTGAGTTTCATTCTCCCAGTACTAAAACGTCGAACACAGAGCCACGTAGGTTTCGAAAACCGACATTTTTGCGCCGGCTTCGTAAGTCCCCGCCTGCTCTGTGTCATGCTTTATTTCCTGCCGCTTTCAAGATTCCCCAAGAATGCGCACTTCCGGCTGCAACGATACGCCAAACTGCTGCTGCACCTGCCGCTGCACCTCGGAGATCAACGCTAAGACATCCTGCGCCGTAGCGCCGCCGGCATTGACAATAAAACCGGCATGTTTTTGCGACACTTCGGCTCCGCCCACACGCAATCCTTTCAGACCGCTTTGTTCAATCAACGTGCCGGCAAAATGTCCCGGCGGACGCTTAAAAGTACTGCCGGCGCTCGGCAGTTCCAAAGGCTGCTTGCTCTCCCGCCGCTGAGTCAGTTCCTGCATACGAGCTTCAATCTCGCTGCTCTCGCCTACTTCCAACAGCAGTTCCACTTCGCACACAATATGTCCATTGTCTTGAAAAATACTGTGCCGATAAGAAAACTCTAATTCTTCACGAGAAAACCGGCGCACTATCCCTGTAGGAGAAACGGCGGTAACCGCGTCAACCACACAACTCATCTCTCCTTGGTACGCTCCGGCATTCATAAAGACGGCGCCGCCAATGCTGCCCGGAATACCTACGGCAAATTCCATGCCACCCAAGCCCTGGGCGGCCGCAAATCCCGATACTTCACTCAAAAGCGAGCCTGCCCCGGCAAAGATACGATTGTCTTCCCGGCGCAAGGAGCTTAAAAAATCGCCTAATTTAATCACCGCGCCGCGTATGCCCCGGTCCAATACCAGCACATTAGAGCCATTGCCCAAAATGGTAACAGGCACGTCCTGATGCGCATGCAGCACCTGCATCGCCGCCGCCAGTTCTCCCATGCTGCCAGGCTGTATGAAAATATCCGCCGGGCCGCCGATAGCAAAGGTTGTATGCTGCGACAACGGTTCTTCCGCCAATAAACGCCCCACATGAATCACACGCTGCAGTTTCTGAAATACGCTTTGCATCTGCTCTATCATAAACCTTTTAGCCTACTCCCTTCAAAATTCTCCCTTATTATAGCACGGCTGAGTATTTTTCGGAAAGCATCAGGCCAGGATCGTATAACCCCGCCTTGCGCGTCCACTAAAAACAATTTGCTAAGCGCTGATATTCGTCTCGCATCTGCAACGCATCCAACGCCTGCGTACCCGCAGATTCACAGATAATCCGCGGCGTGTAGCCGCCTCGCACACAACATTCTAACAAAGGTTCGTGAGGGGGCCCAAAGGAATCTGCAAATGTCCAATGCCGTTTTTCTCCAGCGCCGGTAAACTCAATCTTGCTGAAATGAATATGCAATTGTCGGGCAGCCTCCGCTCCCAAGGCTTTTTCCACAGCCGCAAAAACCGCTTCATATTCCTGCCTGGTATAGAAAGCGCCTCCCGCTACCGCATGCAAATGGCCAAAATCTACAGCTGGCCGCAGCCACTGCGGCGCTAAGAGGCAAAAATCAAGAACTTCCGCCAGCGTACCTAGCTGATTTTTCTTGCCCATCGTTTCCGGACACAGCCAGACACCCTCCAGCAAGCCTTCTTCGCCGCATTGCTTCAACACCTGCAGGAACGCTTTTTGCGCTCTCTCCAACGCGACAGCGCGCTCTTTCTTGCCAGCGCCGCCGATGTGAAAGACCACCCGGTCCGCTCCTAACCAATGGGCTACGCGCAATGACTTGCGAAAATGTTCCCGTGTATTATGCACTACAGTCTCATCTTCCGCCGCCAGGCTAATATAGTAAGGCGCATGAACACTCAGCGCTACCTGATGCTCTTTAGCGGCTTCACCGATTTTGCGCGCTGTTTCTTCTTTGACCGAAGCGCCCCGACTGCACTGATACTCATAGGCATTTAGACCCTGCGCCGCCAGCCACGCAGGCATGGCCGCACTTGCTTTGCCGCCTGCTTCATAAAAAGCGTCGGGATTACCGGCTGAACCAAACCAAGGCTGTCTTCTTGCCGTCATGTAGCACCTCATTTTTCTTCTTGCAGCTTTACTTCATCTCCGGGTAGCCAATTTGGCGCAATGCTTCATACACGACTACCGCTACTGCATTGGACAGATTCAAGGAGCGAGCGTCCGGAATCATAGGAATGCGCAGGCACTGCTCTTCCTTGCCTGCCACCACTTCCGGCGGCAAACCAGCAGTTTCCCTGCCGAATACCAACACATCCTCCGCCTCATATTGAATCGAGCTGTGCGCCTTATGCGCCTTAGTCGTATTAAAGAAGAATCGCCTCGGCTGCAGCATCCGCTCTACCGATGCAAAATCTTCGTGGTGATGAATGGAAAGCAAGTGCCAGTAGTCCAGGCCGGCCCGTTTTAAATGACGATCATCCACGGAAAAGCCGAGAGGATGCACCAGATGAAGCGTACAGCCCGTAGCTGCGCAAAGGCGCGCTATATTCCCTGTATTCCCAGGGATTTCCGGTTGATACAAAACAATATGCACGGAAAAGACTCCTCTCCGTCAACAAACTGCCAACTATTTTTTCTGCGCTGGCAGCCAGTCTCAATCCATAACTTATATATTATAGCACAAGACGAACCGCTGGGTACGTTCTTTACGAATTCAATCTATTCGGTGTATAATAAGAAAAAAGTAATTCTGAGACAGAATGTTTAAATGTTTTTAAGCAAGCTGCCAAGGAACATACATTTCGGTCCTGCTGTGAACGCAAGGGGGTTTTACCTGCGCGGTCAGAGAGGCTTTTTTGTTTTTCTGCGCCTCTCTCAGCTTGCGTCTGTAGGGAGGCTTTTGCATTTTTCAGCCAGGACTGCGAAGGAGGGTTTATGTGGAAAAACGTATTGGCGTCATCGGCATTGTCGTAGAATCTCCCGAAACCATCGCCGGCAAGGTCAACCAATTAATCAGCCAGTACCGTCATCTCATTGTTGGCCGCATGGGCATCCCTCATCACGGCACAGATTCAGGCGTCATCGCCTTGATTGTGGAAGGCTCTACCGACGACGTGGGCGCCTTCACCGGTCGTTTGGGAAATCTGCCCGGCGTAATTGTCAAATCAGCACTTACAGCGAAAAAGGAGGCACCTGTTCATGATTAGCAATGTAGAACGTACCAGCGACGCCTTTATCGATCAGGCCCGTATAGAAGAGCTGCTGGCCGCAGGAAAAAGAACAGCCCGCGATACCGCTCAAGTCCGCGCGATCATCACAAAAGCCGCCAAACACCAAGGATTGACTGCAGCAGAAGTGGCAGTCTTGCTCCAAGTTGAAGACTCGAACCTGCAAGAAGAACTATTTCAAACGGCTGAGCAAATAAAAAAAGACATTTACGGTCAGCGTATCGTCATTTTTGCACCGCTGTATCTGTCCAGCCACTGCGTCAACAATTGCACTTACTGCGGCTACCGTTGCAGTAACGAAAAACAATTGCGCCGCCGCCTCACCGCCGAAGAAGTCCGCCGCGAAGCGGAAATCCTCGAAGACATGGGCCATAAACGTCTGGCCGTCGAGGCTGGCGAAGATCCGGTCAACTGTCCTATCAGCTATGTTACCGACATGCTCAAGGAAATTTACGCCAGCAAAAGCGGTAACGGCAGCATACGCCGGGCCAATGTCAACATTGCCGCCACGACTATTGACGAATACAAGCAACTAAAAGAAGCCGGCATTGGCACTTATATTCTTTTCCAGGAAACCTATCACAGACCTACTTATGCGGCCCTTCATCCAGGCGGACCGAAACAAGACTACAACTGGCACACCACTGCTATGGACCGCGCTATGACAGCCGGTATCGACGACGTAGGGTTAGGCGTACTCTACGGCCTCTACGACTATAAATACGAAACCGTGGCCATCTTCCTGCATGCCGAACATTTGGAGCGCACTTTCGGCGTCGGCCCGCATACTATTTCCGTACCGCGCATGCGCCCGGCCAGCGGCATCAATCTGGAAACCTTCCCTTATCTAGTCGACGACGAAGCGTTCGCTAAAATCATCGCCATCATCCGCTTAGCAGTTCCTTATACAGGTATGATCCTGTCAACCCGTGAAGAACCAGGTACAAGAGACCGCCTTATCCGCTACGGCATCTCTCAAATCAGCGCCGGTTCCTGTACCGGTGTCGGCGGTTACGCGCAACTGCAGGCACACCCTGGCGAGCACCTGGATCCTGAAAGCAGCGGCATGCAATTCGAGCCTAGCGACGGCCGTTCGCCCAACGAGATCATCCGCATGCTCTGCGCCCAAGGTTATGTACCTTCCTATTGCACTGCCTGCTATCGCCAAGGACGCACTGGCGACCGCTTCATGGCGCTGGCAAAAACCGGAGAAATTCAAAATGTCTGTCTCCCCAACGCTCTGTTGACGCTCCAGGAATATCTTCTTGATTATGCGGATGAAGAAACTCGCAGTGTGGGAGAAAAAGTAATCGCCGAACAGCTGGCATCAATTCCCCAGAACGACGTCCGCGACGCAACCCGCCGCGAGCTGGCAAAAATCCAAAGCGGCACGCGGGATTTGTACTTCTAACATTATCGAGAAGAAGAACTGAACAAGAGTCACGGGAGTCACGAGAGGGTATGCAAGAGGGCTGCGACGGCGGTATTGATTGCATTTAAGACTTTTATTGGAACAAGACGGTCCACAGGACGAAAAACCGGACTAAGTCGGACACAGTATGGAAACACTCCCTAAAAATCAGGCAACTTCCTAAAGCAATAGGTGGTTGCCTGATTTTTTCTTTGCCCCAACCTCGTTTCCTCAGCCGTACCCTCCGATCACTCCGGTTCTCTTGTTTAGGCCCTATGCTTAACTTACTGCGCCGTCAAGCCTAGCAGCTGGTCCACTGTCAAATCTCGGCTGTCTATTTTAACGGTCACTTGCCCTTTAGCCGCATTGATGCCGTACGCCAACGCCCCGGTTTGTTCACTCGTATACGCCGCACCGCCTACGCGGATTTTCGTCGCCTGCATCTTTTGCAGCGAGAGCACCGGGTCCGGCGTCAGCCGCTCCTGAATCAAAGCCAAAGTTGGCGCAGCTGTTCCTTCCGCTTTAACCATCACCAACGCCGTATCCATATTCCGCATATCGGCCACCAATTTAGCGCCGCGCGCCATAGCTTGCGAATCTTCATACTTTAAAAGCCCAATCCCCGCTAAGGTCACGATAATGGCGATAACCACCATCAATTCAATTAAAGTAAACCCGCCTTCTTGACGCCAGCATTTTCCCCATTGGCAGTACCGTCTCATCAGTACGTCACTCCTTCCGTCATACACCGTATTACTTGAAGGACCCAATAGCTCCTACGGATTCAAACACAGGCAGCATAACCGCCAAAACCAAGGTCCCGACCAACAGTCCTAGAAAAACAATCACGAAAGGTTCCAGCAATACCCCCAGCCGTACAGCCGCTTCCTCTACATCAGCCTCATAAAAATCGGCAACCTTTGCCAGCATGGCCTCTAGCTTGCCCGTTTCCTCGGCTACCGCTACCAACTGCACCACAAGAGGCGGAAACAACTCGCTGGCGCCAAAAGAAGCCGTTAGGGTTTCTCCTTCGCTCACGCGGCGTCGCACCGCCTGCAGACGTTCTAAAAACCACCGATTGCTTGTCGTCCGTTGCGCTAAATCCAGCGCCGGCAGCAAAGCAAGGCCGCTGCCTAACAGAGTCCCTAATGTACGACAATACTGGGCAATCACGGCTTTACGCCAAAATTCGCCCCAAACCGGAAGCGTCAAGACTATTCTATCCCGCCAGCGCAGCCAAGAGTTCTTACCTTGCCAAAAGCGCAAGCCAAGCAACCCTGCCGCTACGAATCCCGCCAGCTTGATCCCTTCCTGCCGCAGCCAGGAACTTCCTTGCAGCAACCACCGCGTCAACCAAGGAAGCTCCAGGTTCATTTGGCCAAACAGATCCGCAAAAACCGGCAGTACATACAAAAGCATGTAAAAAGTCAAGGCTAACGCCATCAGCAATACCAAGGCGGGATATAACAACGACGAGAACATTTTTTGCTTCAAAGAATGCTCTTTCTCGAAATAGATCGCCAAGCGACCCAAAATCGCCTCCATGGCCCCGGAAGCTTCCGCCGCCTCCACCATGCCTAAAAGCAAGGGCGGGAAAAAAGCAGACTGCCTGCTTAACGCTCCTGTCAGAGAAGTTCCCGCCTGGATTTGTCGCTCCACTTCTTCTAAAACCGTTTTCCAGCGACGACTTCCGGCCTGATGGCGCAGCACTTGCAAGGAAGACGAAAAGGACACCCCTGCATCTATTAGAAAAGAAAACTGGCGGCAAAAAACAGCCAGTTCCTTGGCAGCCGGACGTCGTTCCCAGTGTTTTTCTTTGCGCGGCGCACATCGAACTACCGATGTCACATAACACTGGCGTGCCCGAATATAGGCGGCCACCTCCGCTTCGCTAGTCGCCTGTAAAACTCCGCATCGTTCCCGCCCGTCGCGTCCGCGAGCGCGATAGGCGTATTCACTCATTTCCCGCATCACTTTCGCCTACTTCCAGCTTTAAAGCAAGTCCAAGTCCTTTGCTCCAGTACAGGCCGTCTCGCGCGAAATCAAGCCCCTCCGCCACAAGATCGCTACCGCCATATCCATGGTCTGCATGCCCATTTTCCCGTTTGTCTGCATGATCGAGAGTAATTGATGCGTCTTGCCCTCGCGAATTAAGGCGCGCACCGCCGGTGTGGCCAACAAAATTTCCAAGGCAGCCACCCTCCCCGGCCCCTCGCTCAGAGGAAGCAGTTGCTGCGCCACCACCGCTTCCAGCACCATGGACAGCTGTTGCCGTACCTGCTGTTGCTGATAAGGCGGAAACCCGTCAATAATCCGATCCAAGGCCTGAGCTGCTTCGTTGGTGTGGAGTGTTGCCAACACTAAATGGCCTGTTTCCGCTGCGGTCAAAACCGTTTGCATCGTTTCGGCATCCCGCATCTCCCCTACCAAAATTACATCCGGGTCTTCGCGTAAAGCAGCCCGCAGTCCCTGGGAAAAAGACGGCGTATCTTGCGGAATCTCTCTTTGATTGACAATGCTGCGCCGATGCGTATGTAAATACTCAATTGGCTCTTCCAAGGTAATCACATGACAGCACCGCTCGCAGTTAATTTGATGCACCATGGCCGCCAACGTGGTCGATTTGCCGCAGCCTGTGGGACCGCAGATGATAACCAGGCCGCGGCGCTTGCAGGCCAATTGACGCAGCACTTCCGGATGCCCCAGTTGCGCCAGCGTTGGCAACATCTCCGGTATCAGCCGCACCGCTACCGCCGTCCCTTCATGCTGTTGGAACGCATGAATCCGATACCGTTTCTTTTCCACCTCATAGATTAAGTCCAGCTCTCCGAGCTGGCAAAACTGTTGCCACTGTTCTTCATTAATAAAAGACCGCAGCAAGCTTGCCGTCATCTCGGCCGTCAAAGCAGCCTGCTTTGCCAAAGGACTTAGGAGACCCTGTAAACGCACAAGAGGAGGCGCACCGATTGTAAGATGCAAGTCGGAAGCTTGTACGGTCCGTGCTTCTTGTAACAATCGGTTCCAAAACTCAACCATGCCTCTTCACCTCCTTCACGCCATGCCAGCGGCCACGCGCACCACTTCGGACAAGGACGTCAGGCCGGCTGCGGCTTTGGCAACGCCATCCTCACTCATGGTATGCATGCCTTCTTCCCGCGCCGCCGCGGCGATTTCGTAGGCAACCGCCTTTTCTTGAATCAGTTGGCGCAGTCGTGACGTCACCGGCATAACCTCGTAAATCGCCTGCCTCCCCCGATAGCCGGTTTGACCGCAGGCAGCGCAGCCGCAACCCTTTACAAAGGACCGCTTGCCCTCAGGCACGTCTTTAAGCAGCATCTCTTCCGCCGTATGTTCCTCTGGCCGATAAGATTGCCGGCACTCCTGGCAAACCAGGCGGACTAAGCGCTGCGCCACCACTCCCAATAGCGAAGTAGCCACTAAAAACGGCGGAACGCCCAAATCCAAAAGCCGCGCAACCGCCCCGGCCGCATCGTTAGTGTGCAAGGTACTGAAGACCAAATGTCCGGTCATGGCAGCCCGCACAGCCGCGTCCGCCGTCTCGGCGTCACGAATTTCTCCTACCATAATAATATTGGGATCTTGCCGCAAAATCGCGCGCAAAGCCGTGGCAAAAGTAAGTCCTGCTTTCGCATTGACCTGCACCTGATTCATGCCTGCCAGCTGCAGTTCCACCGGGTCCTCAATGCTCACTAAGTTGCTCTCCGGCCGATTCAATTCCGCCAAGGTCGCATATAAGGTGGTTGTCTTACCGCTCCCGGTCGGACCGCAGATTAATATGATTCCTTGGGGTTTTTGATAGAGCAACCGGTAACGTTGCAAAGCATCTTTGCTGAAACCCAAGGTTTCTATATTCTGTCGCATGCCCCGAAAGGGCAAAATGCGCAGTACCGCCTTTTCCCCGCCCTGCACAGGCAAGGTAGATACGCGCACATCCACGTCCTGATTCTCTTTCTGTACCCGCCAGCGTCCGTCTTGAGGCAAGCGCTTTTCGGCAATATCCATTGCGCTCAACAACTTGATGCGCGATAAAACCGCAGCCTGCATTTCTAGCGGTAACAGCTCTTTTTCGCGAAGCATGCCGTCGATTCGGAACCTCACCCGCAGCCCCTGCGTCACAGGTTCAATATGAATATCACTAGCCCTTTCCTGCAGAGCCTGCTGCAATAACGCATCTACCAGTTGAGGCACCGGCAGCATAGCCAGCTCTTTCGGTTTCTCAGCGCGAAACTGCCTTGATGCCAACGCGCCCTCTCGCACCGCCACCGCCTCCTTTATTTAGAAATTCGCAAACATAGAAAAACGGCGCTTTGCAGCGCCGTTAGCGAATCGTTCTCTAAAATAGCGGTTCTCTAATTAAAAGCGCTTTAAAAAGCGATCTCGTTCTAACCCGGCCCGGACTCCTGCAAAAAGTCATGCAGCTTGGCGTAAAACACCTCGCGCGGCGCCGTTTGGCCTGTCCACAGCTCGAAGGCCAGCGCTCCCTGCTCTGCCAGCATACCCTCTCCGGTCACGGTCCTGTGTCCACGTCTGGCCGCCTCCTGTAAGAAAGCCGTCTGCAAAGGCCGATAGACAATATCACAGCAAACAGCGTCGTTCTTCAGGCGCTCCCAAGAAATATCCGGACACTGCCCCAGCGACTTGCCAGCCATACCTAAAGAAGTGCATTGCACAAGCAAATCGCATTCTTCCAGCAACGCTCCTGCTTCAGCCGCTGCCCCAAGAAAAACCACACGCCCTTGCTTACCGGTTGCCGCTTCCAGCCAATCCGCCTGCTCCGGCCGCCGAGCCGCCACAGCTATACTTGCTGCACCAGCCTCCGCCAGTCCCGCCGCAACCGCCCGCGCCGCGCCGCCTGCTCCGAGAAGCACCACGCGCCGTCCCTGCACTGCCACCTGCCTTCTGGCCAAGGACGCCGCAAAACCAGGAGCGTCGGTATTGTACCCTTTCGCGCGTCCTTCCTGAAATACAAGGGTATTCACAGCGCCAATGCGCCGAGCCATTTCATCTAGTTCATCCACAAAAGACATGATCTCCACCTTGTGAGGCACCGTAACGTTAGCCCCGGCAAACCCCAAGGTAATTAAAGAGTTGATGGCATTGCCAATCTTAGCCGGCTCCACAGCCAACGGCACATAGGCGGCATCAATTTGCAACGCTGCAAAAGCAGCGTTTTGCATAGCCGGGGAAGCCGTATGCCCCACTGGCCAGCCAAGAAGCCCGTACAATTTCGTATGACCAGTTATCGTTGTCATGCTCTGCTCCAGCCTTTCTATGTCTTTTTATGTTTTCTTCTGCAATGATTTCACATTTCCTGCCCCTGTCAGCAAAAGAAAGGACTCTTTTCATCTTGAGATATTTGGACAAATGTGGTACTCTCAGGCCGTACCTATCAAGTCCCTCGAAAGGAGCCAGTCATGCAAGCCATCGTTAATGGCCGCCTGGTCACCACCGATTCCATACTCTCTCAATGGGCCCTAATATTCCATCATTCCCGCATTGTAGCTCTCCTGCCGCAGCAGAACCTGCCCTCCGATATGCCTTTCATTGATGCTGCCGGACTTTATGTTTCCTCCGGCTGGATTGATGCTCATCTTCATGGTTGCGGCGGTTGCGATGTTATGGATGCTCTGCCGAAGTCCGTAGATACGATCAGCCTTCTGCTGGCTTCTCAGGGAGTTACTTCCTTTTTACCTACAACCATGACCATGGACTGGCAGCGAATTGAAGCCGCCTTGCAAAATTTGAGTCAAGCTTCCTGGCCAGGGGCCTGCTCGTTAGGCTGCCACCTGGAAGGGCCGTTTCTCAGTGCTATGCGGCAAGGTGCACAAGCGCCGCAACATCTGCGTTCTTTTGATTTTTCCCTTCTCAAGCCTTATCTAAGACAGCTGCGTTTGCTTACGATAGCCCCTGAAGAGCCCGGCGGTTTGGATTTCATTTCCCGCTGCTGCGACGCCGGCCTCATTGTCTCTATCGGCCATAGTAACGCAACCTACGAAGAAGCCTGCCAAGCCTTTGCTGCCGGCGCCTCCCATCTCACTCATACTTTCAATGCTTTGCCGCCCCTGCATCATCGTCAGCCAGGCGTCATAGGAGCTGCGTTAGATCTTGAGCATGTATATTGCGAAATCATAGCTGATAATCTCCATGTTCATCCAGCTATGCAACGTCTTCTCCTGCGCCAAAAAGGCGTAGACCGCCTGCTGCTTGTAAGCGACTCCATGCGAGCCGCCTTGCTTGGCGAAGGTCGCTATGATTTGGGCGGACAAACAGTCAACGTAAGCGACGGCGCCGCTCGTTTAGAAAATGGCGCTCTTGCTGGCAGCATTACTTCTTTGCCCCAAGAACTGCGAAATTTCCAAGTGACAACCGCCCTCTCTTTGCCAGAGTTACTGCGCACCGTAACAAGCACCGCCGCCCAAAGCGTCGGCGCATTCGCAACAAAAGGCAGCTTAACCCCTGGCAAAGATGCCGATTTTGTTCTTTTCCATGATGATTTTACGGTTGAAGCAACTTATGTAGCCGGCCGCAGCGTATTCCACCGAAACGCTGACTGTTGCGCATCTCAGCATCCACTAAACTATACATAAACAAAGGAGTTGTCTGCATGTTTTCTTTCTTGCAACGCAATGCCAAATCGTTTCAACTGTATGCCCCGGCTCCGGGCAACGTGCTTCCCTTAGCCAATGTTCCTGACGCCGCTTTTGCCGGAAATCTCCTCGGTGAAGGTTTCGCCGTCGAACCAGAGGGACATCAAATTTTCTCGCCTTGCGACGGCACTATCGCCTTGATTGCCCCAACCAAGCACGCTATCGCGCTCATAACGGAGAACGGCCTGGAAATCCTCGTCCATGTCGGCTTAGATACAGTGGAACTTAACGGCGAAGGCTTTGAAATTCATGTGCAAGTCGCTCAAAAAGTTAATAAAGGAGAACTACTGCTCTCCTTCGATCCCCGCGTACTGACGGCGCATAATAAATCTTCTATTACACCGGTTGTAGTTACCAACAGCGCCAGCAAAGTACAAAAAGCCGTTTTTTCCACCAACGCCGACGCGAAAGCCCCTTGCTGCCTGACATTAAAATAAAAGAGTAGACCTGCTCTTAGTCCAATTAAATCTGGAGACGCAAGAAACCCTCGATCCCTGGGTTCCTTAGAGCTCCAGATTTTTTTATTTTTCTCCGTTACCTTTTTCTCTTAGAAGCGTTTATATAAGCAAAGGAGTTGATATACATGTCAAAAATAATCAAAACGTTCTGTTCCCTCGCTTTGTTTGTCGCGTTGCTTGGTCCCACCGCATTGGCTGCAGAAGTCTCTTCAGCCACAGAAGTTCAGGTAAGCGGCGTTTACCAGGAGGAAATTGCGCCGGATGTCGTCTACATCAACTTGGGTACGCTGACCGAAGCCGACACCGTAGGCGCAGCCCAAAGCAAAAATGCGGAAATATCCTCCAACGTCCAACAACAGTTAGAACGCATCGGCATCAAGACGGAACATATAAAGACCACCCAATACACAGTAACCCCGCTCTACAAAAATGATGACAGTCGTCGCAACTATGTAATTAAAGGATACCAGGCCACGAACAGCATCACGGTAACCACCACGCCGGACAAAGCAGGTGAAGTGATCGACACCGCCCTTACTGCCGGCTGTAACCAGGTAAATCATCTGCAATTTGGCAAAAAAGATGATGACGCTGTTAAAAACGCCGCTCTAGCGCAAGCCGTACGCAATGGTCTCAATAAGGCCAATGCCATTGCTGACGCCTTGAACAAACGCGTTGTCCGAGTTAAAACTGTCACGGAAAGCGGCATCAGCGTTCAAAGCCCAGAATCCTCCAACCGGATGTACAGCCTTAAAGCCCTGGGCGATGCAACGCCGTCTACGCCGATCTCCGCAGGCCTGCTAAAACTGAACGCCACCGTCCACTTAGTGGTCGAATTGGACTAAAAATTGAAAACTCATAAGAAAATAAAGGAGGGCTGTGGAATTTTCCACAGCCCTCCTGCCTTCCCAGTAAGAGCATTCCTTTAAGAAAGCACGGTTGAAAGACGAAACAACGAAGGTTCAATTGTTTTTTGGCACGTTACCGCATCTTTCAGCGATACGGAACAAATCGTTCCCGTACGATAGCCAAACATAATATTAGACAGTCCCTGTAAAAGCGCCAACACAGCCTTTTCCGCCAAAGCGCTAGCCAACAGCCGATCCATGGCCGTAGGCGAACCGCCGCGCTGAATATGTCCCAAAATGGACACCCTGGTCTCAAAATTTGTCTCCTCGGCAATGACCTTGCCGATTTCTATAGCGCTCCCAGCGCCTTCTGCAACAACGATAATGCTGTACTTTTTGCCGCAATCCCGCGAGGCGACAAGCTGCTTGCATATGTCCTGGAGATCATACTCCATTTCTGGAATTAAGATATGTTCCGCCCCGCCGGCCAAACCGGTAGTCATCGCAATCCAACCGGATTTACGCCCCATTACCTCCACAACAATGACGCGGCGATGCGCCGAAGCCGTATCTCGCAGTTTGTTAATCGCATCCACCACCGTATTAATAGCGGTATCAAAGCCTATAGAATAATCAGTACCCCAAATATCGTTATCAATACTGCCGGGAAGGCCAACTACAGGCAGCCCCATTTCCGCCAACTTCATCGCGCCAGTCAAAGAGCCGTTGCCGCCGATAACCACCAAGCCTTCAATCCCTTTTTGACGTACATTTTCTATCGCTTTCCGCTGCCCTGCTTCAGTATGAAACTCCTCACAGCGAGCCGTACCCAAAAACGTACCGCCTCTCTGAATAATATCCCCTACAGAACGGGAGGTCAGCAGTTCCATTTCGCCCGCCAGCATCCCAGCATAGCCATTATAAATCCCCCAGACTTCCGCTCCTTCATGAAGCGCTACACGCACCACAGAGCGAATGGCTGCGTTCATTCCCGGCGAATCGCCACCGCTAGTCATTACTGCAATCTTTTTGAGCATGTCCTTGCCCCCTTGTCTTTTCAAGTCAATTTAATTTTATTATACCGTTTCATCAGAACTGTGTCACACTATTTTCAAATTTCTCCTCTCCAGACATAATTGTCTATAAAAAAAGAGTCAGCTTTCGCTAACTCTTTTTCCCTTACACATGGATAGTTATTTACTATATCCTTGTACGTAATCCGCGCCAAGAACTTCATATTTTTGCAAATCCAAAAGCAACTGCTCATGCGAGCCGTTACTTTCTTCCATGATTCTTTGAATCTGATAACGCCGATATCCCAAAAATGCTAACTTCTGTTGCATTTGTTGAATGCGATGATCCATTCTCTCTCCTCCTTTATGCGTGCTTCTGGTAACATGGTCGGGCTAAACCATTTCCTTTACCGAGACCATCTCACATTGCTACCAGTCACGACGAGAAGAGTTACAGCATCTGCTTCACGTTTTTTGGAAATTCCTGCTAATGATCTTATTAAGAATATCATAGAACACAAAAAATTGCAAGAAAATAATTATCCATTTAGTATGAGAAGCCACTTGTGTTCATTTTCCTCATGCCCCCTTGTTAGTTTTTATTTTTTGTTCAACATTGTTTTTCATGGGTTGACTTTTGTCTTTTTCGGTGATATTCTTTAACTAAGAAGAGTACAATTTGGTTCCAGCAACTGGGATGGAAGATCAAATCGTCCACTTCCAGCACTCTCGTCTGGCAGCTCTGCATCCTGAGCGGCAGGTAAGGCCGTCATACCAGCAGAGAAGGCGAGTCACAATGGTATGAGCCGTTGCAAGTACGACTCTTGCAGGAAAAGATCCAACAAGCAAATGCTTGCGGTGCTTCCCAAACGGCTGCAATCAGGATAAGAAAAGTAAGCCGGCAGTATGTTCACTGCCGGCTTACTTTTTATTTTGCGTTTTCTTTTTTATCCTCTTTTTTATCCTCTTTTTTATCTTCTTTTTTATTCTTTTTTCCGTTCATTTCATTTTGCAGCATCTCGGCAGCAGCCAATACCGCTTTCTTGGTCCTGCCTCCAATAATAACATGGAACTGCGGCTTCCACCAAGAACCGCCAATCCTGCCAAAAAGAATATTGGCTTTAGGGTTCGCCGTGGATACCGTTTTTATGGATTTAGACAGGTGCCATTTAAGAAAGAAATAAATGGACAACGAAAATTCGGTCCGAAACGGATTTTGCACCCGATAGATTCGATTGTCCCCCTTAACTAACGTTTTAGCCGTAAGCTGCATTTGTCTTTCTTGTTGTCTCGGAAACTGCATATTGACTCTCCTTTTTAAAAATCTTTCATTGTTCCATTGTTTACAATTACACAATTTCGACCGTTTTTCTTTCCTCTATACAACGCAATATCCGCGTAATTCATGACCGCATCAATCGTTTCTCCTTTCTGCATCGCTGCAATCCCTAACGTCACTGTAACCTGTATATTGCGCTCTTCATCCCACAATCCAGTTTGAGCGATTTGTTCACGTACACCCTCTAGCAGCTGCTGCGCCTGCTCGCTAGTAGTTTCAGGCAGCAATACCAAGAATTTTTCCCCGCCCCATCTAGCAACAACATCCTGCTTTCTAAGAGAGCTTTTCAGCATACCGGCAACCATTAAAAGAACCTTATCTCCTACCTCATGACCATATTCGTCGTTGACTTTTTTAAAGAAGTCAACATCTGCAAGGGCTAAGGAAAAAGTGCAGGCTTCTTGTGAAAACTGCGCTAACTCTTCTTCAATTCGCTTTAGAATATAGCGCCGGTTATAAATTCCCGTAAGTTGGTCCGTCTTCGCTGCAAAATCCAGCTCATAGTTAACTTCGGCGCTATTTTCCTTGACCGCTTCCTGCTCTATTTTGAAACGCGATAATTCGGCTTCCATTTTTTGCAGTTCCACAGTTCTCTCTTGAAGTTTTTTCTCCAGCATTCGGTTGATCTGTTTAATTTTTTCTTCCGCCGCGTTTCTTCGTGAACGGTTAAGCAGCAGGTACAAAATAAAAACACTTGCGAAAAGAATTGCTCCACCGCTAAAGAGCCACCCTTCATAACGTTCCCAAAACGATGGCTCTTTATATTGTACCACACTATCTGCCGGTAAAAGAGCTTTATCAATATGCCATTTTTTTAATTCCCGCCCATCAAAGGCATACGTATTCAACGAAGGATCCTCTTTAAGATATTCTTCGCCTTTAAGAACAGCTATGCCTGCTCGGGCTGCTTCTTCCCCTGCGGCACTCCAGTTTCGCTGATATCCGCCTACAGTCCCTTCACCAAGAAGTGATGCATCCGTTGTATAGATCGGCCCTTTAGCCACTTGAGATAGTTCTTTTAAAACCTGATCCGAAGCATAGCGTTGCCCCGTTATATCCACAAGACAGCTTAAAAATAATACCGCACTATCTTCGCCGCCCTCTTCTACTTCAGCTACCATGGCCTCTCGAGAGAGATTGTTGGTAAATACTAGCTCCACCTGATCTTCATATTGACTTGCCAAGGGCAAAAACGCTTCAATAGCCTCACGTTCTAAGATCGAACCGCCAGCAATAATTACGATCTTTTTCGTAGAATGCTTTATTTGCAAAATGAGTTCGATGTTTTTACTCAGGTCGTCTCGGAAATTACCTACCCAGGTTATATTGGCTGCTATCTCTTTGGTTTCAAGCGGTTGCAAGGCGACAATAGGCACGTCAGGAAATACTTGCTGCGAATAGTCCCCCAAGAATTGTGTTACTGTATCTCCAGCGACAATCAGATCCGGCTTTTGTTTTTCATATTTTACTTGAAAATGCCTGGCGCATTCTTCTAAATATCCTTCTTGATTAAAGCGCGCTATATCAAGATATTCATAAGAATACGAGGCAATATAGTCCGGCTGCCGTTGAAATTCTCTTTTTAAACCGCTGTTAAACCCTTCCACCGCAGCAAAATCAGGAGAAACTCCATTTAAAATCAGAATATGTCTTTCCTCAGGATTGGCAAAAACTTGGCCTCCAAACAGCACATTGCCCCAGACCAATACTACCAAAATCCTTTTGCATAAGCTCCCTAGCCAATATCTCATATAACCCTCTTTGCACGCAGCTGCACGCTCGCGAATGCTTTTTCACAATCTGGACAGTGGATATTATAACATTTTATAGTTACCAAAGGGTAATCTATTTTTCATTTTACGCCTAAATAAATTATCTTTTTTCTAGCTTTCAACTTCTTCGCCGCGCAAGAAGTCGGTTCAGCTTCCCTTATGATAGTAATTAATTAGCTCTCATTTCCCCATACTTAAAGGTTTTTTTTACATCCTGTCGTATTTTTCCACTAATCAACAATACTAGCATCTATTTCCTTTTTCTTCTTTACGAAAGGATGATTACAAGTGAAGTATTCTCCCCTTGATTATCAGCAGTATAAGCTCATTGTCGAATCTTCGCCAAATATGATTTGGCGTGCTGGTACCGATAAGCTTTGCAATTACTTTAATAAGACATGGTTAGACTTTACTGGTCGTACGATGGAACAGGAACTTGGAAATGGATGGCTTAGCAATGTTCATCCTGATGACATAAAAGAATGCGCTGATGTCTATTACGCTGCTTTTGATTTAAGACAGCGCTTTGAAATGGATTACCGCCTGCGCCGCCATGATGGCGAATACCGCTGGATTAATGATCGCGGTGTTCCTTATTATTCACAGGATATTTTTTCTGGGTATATCGGCAGTTGTATGGATGTCACAGAAAAATTTGAAGGCCAAAAATTGAAAGAACAAGCCCAACAAGACGGCCTTTGCAAAATCTGCAATCGTCACTATTCGGATCTGCTCATCCAAAAACAGTTTGACCGTGCGAAACGTACGAATGCTCCTTTTTCAATATTGATGATTGATCTGGACAATTTCAAGGCGGTCAACGATCATCTTGGCCATCAAGCGGGCGACATGGTCCTGCAGCAAGTTGCGGCAATCCTAACTGCTTCAACCCGCTCGCAAGATACAGTTGGTCGTTATGGAGGCGAGGAATTTATTGTTGCTTTAGCGGATGTAGCACCCCATATTGCCTGGGATATTTCAGAGCGAATCCGTACCTCTATCGCTAATAATTCATTTCATGTCAAGCAAGACCATGCCGACGCTCACCTCAGCATAACCGCAAGTTTAGGTCTTAGTCATCTAAAAGCTGGAGATACTGTCACGACGCTAATTCTGCGAGCTGATCAAAGTTTATACTTAGCCAAAGCAAGCGGAAAAAACTGCGTTAAGTCTCTCAGCTGATAACTCCCGCCCGCCTTGCGTTTTATCAACTTACAAGCCTTCCAGTTCTTCACCGCCGCGTAATTGCACCGCTTCGGCGATATGCTGTATCTCAATGCCTTCGCTAGAGTCTAAGTCGGCAATAGTTCTAGCTACTTTCAGCAGGCGATCGTGGGAGCGCGCGCTCATGCCCAATTTTTGAAAAGCCTGAGCCAACAGCCGCTCCGCTTCCGTACTCAAATGGCAATACTGCAAAATCTGGCCGTGTGTCATCGCTGCGTTTACTAACGTCCCGCCAGCTCCAAAACGTTCTTTTTGAAGCGCTCTGGCCCGTTCCACTCGCTGGCGTATGCAAGCCGAGCTTTCCGTTTTTACGCTGCTCTTCATTTCACCATACGAAAGCGGCGCCACCTCAACTCGCAGATCAATACGATCCAGCAAGGGACCGGAAAGACGCTTTTGATACCGCCGGATTTCTCCGTCGCTGCACTTGCAAATATGCGGCCCTTGGGAGCCAAACCAGCCGCACGGACAAACGTGCAGTCATCAACCTCGACAGATTCCCCCGTTCTTTTCACCACCACGCACGCCCACAAACCCTTTGATATAACTGACTCCTTGAGCGCTGGCGAACGCGTCACCAAGTTGCGTGATTTTCGTGGCTGGTCCAAGGCAACACTTTCCGCCAGAGCTAACCTTTCTATTCCTATTATTCAGGCTTGCGAGGTCGGAAAATTTTCCCCAACCGTATATACGGCAAGAAAACTGGCCGACGCTCTCCGGGCTCCGATCTGGTACGTCGGCGGCTATGACCATCTGCCCCAGAAAACACTAGCTGAGAAAATAGAAAAGGCCCGCAAATATCGCGGGCATACTAAAGAAGAAATGGCTTCGGCGCTGGGCGTAGAGAAGAAGAGTATCTACAACTGGTCTGTTAAAGGGGTACGCCCGCTGCCGGAGACTGAAAAAAAGCTTTCATTATATATAGCGGTTTTAAAGAGATGACTCTCTTGAAATTGTTGCCTCAATCGCTATTTTTACCATATTTATCCATTATTTTTCCATGTAGTTTGTTAACAATGTCTATATAAAAATTATAAAACCCGCTAATATCTTCTGTCCCAATTATAATCCATTGTTCCAACTCAAAAGATTGCTCAGAATTTTTTACATTGTTCAAGAATTTTTCGTTTACTATTCCTCTGTTATGCACCATTATGTTTCTTACATTGGTAATTTCAACTAACTTATTGTTTTCTTCTTCGCTCAAATCAAATTTGATATTAAACTCTACTCCCATATCTTTAACCATTTTAGATAAGTTATCATAAGATAATGCTATAACTTTTTCTTTGATTATTCTATCTTTTAATTCTTCAAGCGTATTAAACTCATTAAGTTTTGACATGTCTAGCTTTTCTTTTTTGCAAAAGATGTGTTGAGGATAAGTACTATAAAGATACTCTAATACGTCTTTTATATAATTTTCAAAAATACTAACAAAATTTTTAAACGTATTTTCATTGCATGTTAGACGTAAAGAATCATTATCGCCCTCATCCAACATTTTGTGAATATCATCAAAAGTAATTTTATCTTCTCCCAATTGAAAGAAAGTTTCATCTTTACTTTCATATAGTTGAATCATTGTTGTCGCCAAATCATAAATCTTGTGCGTGGCAATAAAACTTGTTACTTCTTTCCCCATATAATACAAGAAATTCCCCTTAATAATATCCAATGCATTTTTATCATAAGTTGCTATAATAATCTTCTCCCTCCATATAATATATGTTCAATAAAACTATTTTATCATAAAAATACAAAAAAGCCCCCATCCGTCAGGACGGGAGCTTCATTTTCCTATATCGTCTTCTGCTGGATGTGGAGAAATGAACCGAGCACAGTTTGTATCAGTTTTTAACGCCGTCATTTTCGCAAATAATAATTCCAAAAAGCTCCTACCTTTTCCAATTTCCTCAAAATCATTTATAGAAAATTGAATTAGATAAACTCTATCCTCAATTCTTTCTCGACACAAAAATATTTTTTTCGTTAAGCCTACCGCATCATTCCATCCCTTACCACTAAGTCCTTGATAAGAGAATAAAATAGCCAGCCTACTGCTTGTAACAACAGCTAATGAATACAATTTACCTACCCACGTAGCCGCAATTTTTTTGTCATAATTCTTACATTCTCCCAAAAAATGGTTTCCTGGTATATTCAACCAGCCATTTTTATGAAAAAAAGATCCGCAAGAATTTAAAACAATTAGCTGGTCTATTTCGTTTGATGATGTATGTATATTTCTTTCAATCGAAAAAACAGAAGACTTTCTTATTAAATAACTTACTAATTCTTCCAGCGCCCTGCCTTTCTCATTATTACTTCGACTTTTTCTACTTTCCTTCAACTTTTCTAGGAGCTTACTATATTCTTCTCTTTCTTGTTCGCTAAGGCGTGTCATTTCTCGAAACATTTCTTCAGCATTATCAAAAGCATCATTAAAAAATTCTTTCAATGATGTTCCGTGCGGATTATTCATCTCCATCGTTAATCACTCTATAAATAATTATTGCATGCTCCATTGAAGGTAGTATACTTCCACAATTTTCACAGCTAAATTCTAATGGTATTTCATTTATTCTTCTATACACTTCACTGTAAAATTTGTTGCAATCGTGACAATACAATTCATAATTAATCTCTACAATACCAATTTTCCTTAATTCTTCAAGCACTTTATATGCTACATTACTATCGACTGATAACTGACGAATTACAACACCAGGATAAATTAATTCATCTTTTTTATACCATTTAAGTAGTTCAAGCAGATCATCAAGCTGAGTCTGATTCAGAATCTGCTTGTTCAAGATGGTCTCTTTTATACTCAACAAGGTATTTTGTAACATAATTCATCCTCTCCATACCTTGCTGCTCGCCAAGATGTTGTAGCAAAGTATATTGTTCATCAAGAATATCATGAGAAAACTTAACTATCATTTTTTTGCGTTCTTTGGTTTTCTTCCAGCATAATTGTACCCAAGGAGTTTCTGATGTAACCTTAATTTCTTGAATAAAATTATCAAGAAGCTCTTTTACTTCCGCTACGCTTTCAAACAAAGAAGCGTTATCATCTATTAGTTGTTGAAGTTCTCCTAGAATCGGAAGAACTTCCATATCTCCACCAATTTCCAATTTTGCCTTCGCTCCTGTTTTCATACTCATAAATTGAGAATAGAGGATAACATCAGAAGCAGATTCTTCTTTTATATTATCAACAATGACTTTTAAATCTAAATTTTTCAAGTTCGCTTTCAAAACATTAGATAGCCAATTCTTTGCAAATAATATTTTTCGTTTGTAAAACTCACTAAACTCTTTGGTATCTTTAAATATGCTACCAATCCTATCAAATCTAATTTCTGCCACTCCAAGGTCTTTAAACAGAACTATCAATAATGGATATTTTAATTTTACATCTTTCGATTTAACTGGATCATATCCTCTAAAAGCAAAATTGAATTTAAGAAAAATCTTGCCCTCGCGTTCACACATACTCGGCAACGGCGTAGTCTCTCCTAAATCGTCAACACCTTCACTCTCTTCATCAAAATCCCTTACTAGTTTCTTACTAATAAGTTCTTTTAGCAACGATTCTTGATCGTCATATTCAAAAAGAACAGAGTACTTATAAGATCGAAAGAACTCATATTGTTCCACGCATCTTATTGCTTTCGTATCATTATCTTTAAAGCATTCTCTTATCTTGTCATCATCAGAAAAAAGGTTGGAAATATCAACAATCCCATTCCCTAACCCCTCTGTCCCTTTTTTTATTTTTATGCCGCATGCCTCTAAGTCTTTTAATAGAGTAATTCTTGAATATTTAGGATATGTTTCTAAAACTGTATCTAAAACAAATCCTTTATACTCACTGAAATTCATAGAAAATACCTCTTCCCGCTCTTGGTTAGCATTGAATTTTTTCAACAAATATAAACCTGTTTTTTTATACTTTCTATACTTCAATTGCAATTCCTGCAAATTTAACTTTACTTTTAATCAGATTTGTGCAATTCACTTGACTAAAAAAATCCAGTAACCCTCTGATTTTCGACTGAAAGTCAAGTGAGCAAATAAAAAAATGCAGCCCAGATCGCAATGATCCGAGCTGCATTTTAACATACTTGCCATTTTATTGACATCGACGATAATGTCAAAATCCTACCTCTACCCCTCCGGCAGTACGGCCCCCTTGGCGCTGTAACCACACCCCCGTATTTTTATTGGGATGGTATGTCACGCCACCAGCATTGATATTTCCACCGCCGCTGGTGCCAATCCTAGCAGACCACTTTGGCACCTTCGCCTCCGGCAGATCCACTTTGAAACTAATATCGGAGGTCTGAGCCATAAGCACCTTGCCGTCCTGGAATTTCTGCGACTCGCCCTGCAGCAAGTCAAACTTATAGTCTTTGCCGTTGACTTTGACGCCTACTTTAGGCTGCGCAATATCCGCCTGTACGTCCGTGGCTTCCTTCGCCGTGACCGCATTGCCGTTGGCGTCCTTGAAGATGACTGTCTCTTTCGGCACATAGGCCACCTGCGTTTGAGTAACAACCTTTTCCTGCGTAGTGATGACCGGCTTTTCCACCGTCGCAGTATGCGTCACTTCTCTCGGAAAAATATCGCGGCCTACGAAAATGCCGGCCACGAACACTACCACCAAAATTAAGCCCGCTGCAATCGGCAGCAGCTTGGCTTTTTGATCCTCTGTCATGCGATTACCTCCAATTCGTCACGGCAGCACGGTACCGTAACCGTGCCACCTAAATACACGCACCAAACTGGTTCCTTGACCTGAGGGAATACAAGGGAATCCAACACTTGGCCAACTTTTCCGCAATGCTCGCCGCGGGTAATCATGACCGTCTTGCCGATCAAACCGCCACCCCCAGTCGCTCTGCGTATGCCACGGCAATCTGTCGGGCCTGCTCCGGAGTAATCGTCGACGCATCGGCGCCGGAAGCGAAATCAGGAAAAACCGCCCGAGCAATTTCCACCTGCGTTGCGCTGCAGTCTAGCGTATTACTGTTATCTAGCAGCCGATCGGCGAGATTGGCTGCAGCATCTCCGAGCAGGTCATGGACGCCGCCAATGATGCAGTCGTCCACGCCGTAGGGCTTGCCGACAAGCTCCAGGGCTTTGCTAACTACCGCCTGGCGCTGATCCTCTGTGATTGGAAGACTAATTATTTGCAGCGCCGGTGCTCCATTAAACTCCCCTGCTGGTGCAAAGCGGATTGCCGGACGCACGGCCTCAACGATTACCTGCCGCCCGTCCATCTCAAAGCCGATTGCGGCGTGGGAAAACCGGCTATTAGTAGTTTTGCAAATTAGCTCTTCCAATTCCGGGTGTCTGCCTGTAGTGACGTAGATTAAATCTAGCGTGCTCATACTGATACCCCCAGCGCCGCAACATAGTCGTGCGTGGTATTGGCGCGATTGGCATAGCCTTCCATGTAATCAGCGCAATCCGCAGCAATGGCATATTCATCGCGGAACATATCGCGCATGGCTTCCAGGCTATTAATGTCATAGCCGCGGTCCCGCCTCTTCTGCAGGAACTTTTGCACCACATAATGCGACGTCGGGCACCAGATCCCAGCGTAAATAATGCAAGCAGGATTTGTCAGCCCATCCACTTCAGAGAGCGCCGGGAGATATTTTTCGCGGCAATCGTCAGCAAGAATCTGATTCTGTGCAGCTTGCCCTTGCTCCGAATCAAGAAGTGCCGAAAGCGCATCCAACTCGCCAGCGGCTTCGATGTCGCTGTAAGTGCGTCCAATAAATCGGGCGCCGCCGTCAATATATGACAGTAGCAAATCCCCGCGGCCCCCAATCCCTTCCCACTGGCTGCAGCCCATTGACGGATAATCTCCCGCAGTGCTGCAGGTGACGCAACCGTATGGACCCTCAACGCCTGTCTCCACTAGCCCTTTTGCAATCTCCAACGCCAACTGTTGCTCATTCATTAAAATCATCCTTTCTTTCGTAGGGCATCTGCCCTTTTTCGCTGTTTGGCCAGCTATCGGCGATATACTTTACCGCCGCCAGTACGCCGCCGCCACTCACAGCCCCTACACCGCCCCAGCAGGAGGCCAAGTCAAAATGCATGCCGTAAAGAGCGTTAGCATAGTACCCGATTCCCCAAGATGCGAATAAAAATAGGAAGGCCACTACGAGGCCTTCCAGCAAGTATTTTTGTATTCTGTTCATTGCAATGCATGCTCCATTCCATCCAGACGCTTGTGCGCTTGCTTTGCGGATTCCTCCACCGCGACCAATCGCTTGTCGATGTTACGCTGGTCCTCGCCCAATTCTTTCAACATACCCTTGACCTCTTCCAGCGCTTCCTTAAGCGTAGCCATTGCCTGTTGTATCGGGTCGATGACAATGTATTTAAGTACGCCAGCAGTAAACCCGATGATTCCCAAAATTTCTACGGTATTGCTCAGATTCAGTTCCATGCGCCACCTCCGCTCTGCATCCTCGCTAAGATTTCCCGCGTAGTCTGTCCGCCGATGCCCTGGTTGCTTACATCTACACCGAGAGCCTGCCGGACTTGTACCGTCCAGCTCCGATCATGCTCATCATCCGGACAGCCATCGCTGTACGGGTACCCAGCTGTGATGCTGTCTCCAAAGGAAACTACCTTGGCCGGGTTGATCGGTTTTAATACACTTACAGCAAGCGCTCCCATGGCCGCATAACCATCCACATTGGGATGCAGCCGGTCAGACGTATACATCGCATCCGTTAGCACGCTGCCAAAATCAATTGTTTGTACGCCATTTTTGCTGCAATAATCAATCTGCGCAAATCTGAGTTGCTGTAACGCTGTCAGTTTTGTAGCATCAATAAACTCGCCCAACTGAGGCGCAGCCCAGATCCCGACAACCGGCACATAGCCTTTTGATTTTGCCAACGCAATCATAGCTGCGAGATTAGCAAGCGACTCGTCCGCTGGTACTGCTTTTTCGACGTGGCATACGTCGTTTATACCTGCCATGATCGTGCACACTGGCTGTTTACTCTGAGGTTTGTCACCAGATTTGCGAGTTGCAAAATATGCTGCCACTAAAGCCAACGCTAAAAAAATAAGATTGTTGTCCACTTCGCACCTCCAAAGAGTAGGCCCCGGTTTCCCGAGGCCTTTTTCTTACTCTGCTGCCAACTCGGCGGTGACCGCTTCTCGATATTCTTCCGGAATTTGGTCAATCGTCCGCCGGCCGTTTTTAATTAGATTCGCGTAAACCCTCACCATTGCCTGCAAAACTGCCATTATGCTGCGCCTCCTTTCTCAACCAAGCTTGCTACTAAATCTTGCAAATCTAAAATTTGCTGTGCCTGCGAAGTGTTACTCTCAAAGAGCGTCGCCGCCAGGTCCTGCGCATCCACTAGCTCCTGCTTTTGCTTAATTTTCTCTCGCTCCGCATTGCTCAATTGCCTTTGCATCCGCATGCTATCACGCTCCCTCCACATATGCCGCAACGATTCCCGTCGCTACAGGTGTCTCTGCCGTATAATCCGCCGCCAAGGTCATTGTAGCCCCAGCAGACGAGCCGACCAGGGTGATAATACCGCTGTCATCGTCGTAGGTCCACACAACCGTGCCAGCGCTGGGCGTAATTGCCATTGCCTCACGCCGCAGCTTATGCGGCACATAGACCATCTGCTGCTTGCCAGTTACAGTACCGAGACTGTAGTTAGTCAAACTGCCTACAGGTTTATCCAGCTCAAACTTGACGCAGCCAACGGCCTTGCTGGCATTGCCAGGAATGGTGTACGAGTAATCAGTAGCAAAACCGCCTGCGTCATACGGGGTAGTCTGTCCCTCGGTCATCTGTACCCAAACCTCAGGCTCCCATCCATAGCTATAGGAGGCAAATGCCGTCACACCGTCCGGCGGCGTGCCGTAGCACTCGCTGACCTCGGTATTGTAGTCAATATCTACTGGAGTATTTCCGAACCAAACTTGCAGTGTATTATGGTTTATTCCGGTATCACGCACATTATCTACGCCCAGAATCATTGTCAATCGGGTACCGGCAGCATCGCCAACGCCGATCGGGATGCGCTCTCTGGTCTTAGGTTGGCTACGAAACGAGCACCAGGCTTTTGCCCCTGCGTCGCGGAATCCGTCATGCTTGAGCAGCGCACGCACACCGCGCATTGCCGCCGTCGCCCCGTTGGGAAGTCCTGACGAAAAATCATCCGTCAGCATGACCACTTCCGCCGTTTGACCTGATACTGCCGCATCATTGCTGCGATGCCGCACCGTAACGGCGTTAACTGTCGCCGAGGCTCCGCTGCCAACCGAAGGCACTGTGCAAACTGCACGCATATTGATCGAACTGCCGCGAAGAGTATTGGCCTGCGCCAGCGGCACAAAGCTGCTCCATGTGCCGCTACTTGATTTTGCAGCAACCAGCGTTTGCACGGCTCCAGCGCCCACTACGTTGGTTTGCGCTACGGCATTAATCAAATTTACGTCACCGGCTTTAGAGAGTACGATTTCGCCGGACTCAAACGTCTTGCTGACGGTATCAGTATTGCACTTGCCAGCAATCGACAGTTTGATACTTGGAATCGCGGAACCGTCTCCAGGGCCAGTAAGCGCGATGGCAGGGTAAACGACCTTGCCGACAAACGCCGTGATGCCGGTTACCGCTGCCAGTTCTGCTGCGGTGTTGCCCTCGGACAGCACCGATGCCGCCGTAATAGCCTGCGTCGGCAATGGAGATAGGGTTGCTGCTCCGCTGCCGGTAAGTTTGTAGTAGCCTCCTGCAGTGGGCACAGCGGTCACTACGGTTCCGGCGTCAATCACAATCGTGCCGGTTTTTGTCGCCGCACCGGGCGTATTTCCACCGCCAGCCGTTTTTTCAGTCAGCGTCACCACGTTGGTGCTGGCTGTTGCCGTATAAAGTGCGCTGATAGTTGCGTTGGCGTTGAGCACCGCCGCCAGGTTAGTTGCTGTAGCTGTTGTGGAGGCGCCCACATTAAATTGATTGCCAGTAGCTCCGCTGGCGATAGCTGTAAACGTCACGCCGCCGACGGTCACCGTATCCGCTGCAACCGCGTTGGTGCTGATCGGATACGTCCGACTGCCAGCCGTGGAGATGGCCGCTTTAAACGCAAACCGCCGATCAGTATTAGCAGGCTGAACGCCAGTTACCGTAGGTGCATTGACCTCGGTCCACGATGTAAAGTCCAAGCCTGCTGTAGTTGTCAGCAGAGATGTTTTGGAGATAACGAGCGTGTCCAGTGCATAAGCTGTTGTATTAGCAGTCAGCGTAGTATTTGTGCAAATGAGGCCATAGCCAGGGCCGCCGCCCGAAGACCCGTATTGTCCGTAAGTCCCACCAACAGGCCCGCCTCCGCCGCCAAAACCAGCCCCGCCAGGATTACCATCAGTGGGACTGCCGCCTCCTGGGACCAGATCACCACCATCACCACCGGTACTAAACATGTCAATAATAAATCCGACGATGCTGGCAAAGCACAAAGCTACCGTAGCGCCGCCCTTACCGCCAAGCACGCCATTGTAACCATTTAAGCCGCTGTAACCGGCAGGGCCACCTGCCAAGGCAGGAGTAGCACCATAATAACCACCATCGCCGCCTTTGGCAGATGTACCTGGCCCCCCTGCGTTGGGAGGCGTTGTGCTACCAGCGATAGTACCACCCAATCCCCCAGCACCAGCCCCCGTCCAGCTTGCACCGATCCTCGTTGTCGTTACTGAGCCAGTATTGTTGAGCGTAGTACCAAATGCAAGGACAATGCCATTACCCGTATTTAGCGGTAATCTGGTTTTAAGGTCGGCATTGCTATACGTAATCCCCGCCGGTTTAAGCGAGCTGCCCGCAGGCAGGCCTTTGCCCTCAGCGAGCAGCGACGCGCCAGTAATGTCCGCAGTCCCTTTCGTGGAGACAATCAAAATACCGCCGATTTTATTAGTGCTATCCCACCCCATGGCGGATATCGATTTGCCGGCCCCCAACGTCAATGAGTTAAACTGCGGGATCGTGACCACTTGGCAGCAATAGCTGCTCAGGTTGGCCGGAGTAAATACAGTTGCTACGCTCTTATCGAGCACGATGTCAGCCCCGGATCGGCTAACGATTGTCGCAACCAAGAATTTATCCTTGTCCGCTGTCGCCGTCGATAAGCAGCCAGAAACGTGGAATAATACCTTGTCCCCGGCGCTAAAGGCCTCAAACGCGCCAATGCTCGTATAGCCCAGCGTCAGCCGGTAGCCATCCGTCGATATCGCCGAGACCGAGCCATAGCTGTTAATCTGTCCGGTAGGGTTTGTGATGTCTCCCAGCGCACCAGTACTGAGTCCGCCGAGTGTTTTAATATCAAATGCCACTTATGTCCACCTCCTATTTAAGCGTAAAATAACCGTCAGCAGTAAACGCACCGTCTCCGGTTACGGTCAGCGCCTGATTTGTCAGCGATGTATCCAGCGCTGCAGTTTGCACCACATTGCCGGTTACTCCGGTAAATGTCACTGTTGGAGCCCATGTCTTGGCTCGCTGGTCGCCAGCGCCAAGAGCCATGCCCGCAGAGGTCGTAATCTGCGCTGTGCTGCGGTACATGCTTGTTTTACCCTGTTGGTAAGTGTTTGCCAGATCCTGTGTGGCAATGACGCGCAAATCCGAGCCGTTCTTGATGATCGACTTGATTTGGATTAGCTCCTGGTTGACGCCATCCGAAATTGTGTACCAGCTGCCAGTCAGCAGGCCTTTAACGCTATCGACCAAAATCGTATCGTCACCGGCTACCGACTGCACTGCGCATGCAAATACATCGAGCGCGTCGCAGTCCTCAAAATTCTCGCCGAAAATCAGAGACCAGCCCGGAGCCAACCCGTCTGCCTCCCGTTGCAGCGCAGCCTCTTGCACAGCCCGAAAAAGCGTTGCATCGTTACTGCGCAGTGCGCTGATGTCACTGCCATCGCCGCCGAGGATGAGCTTCTTGGCGTCGTCGACTGCGACTGGATGTAAATGACCATCGCTTCCGGATTGGCCCCAGAAATGGGACGGCGTAGGCGTGGCGGCCAGCTTTTGCAGCCAGGCATGATGCGGGTCGGTCGAATTGATGTGGGCTAGCACGTCCACATTCAGCGCAAAAACAAGATTGCTGTTGATTTCAGCGGTTACGCTAGTCGCTTGCCCGATCACGGTAACCAGGTTATAAACAAAATCAATGCGCCGCGACCCTTGGCAACTCGGCATGTGCGTTGCATTATCTCCCCGATTTTCTACCGCATATAAAATTTCTCCAACGTCCGGATCCGTTGCAAATACGCCGGTCTCCCGAAAGAAAAACTCCGTTTCCAACGTCGCATTTTGTACGCGGCAGCTAATTGTAGACTCACCGCCGCCCTCTGCTTTAATCCCTACTATCGGCAGCGTCATTTTCGGACTGATTAGGGCAGTAAGGTCCGTCAAATTTTGTCCTGCAGGCAACGTGCCATCCCCAATGGTAACGCGGGTAAACTTAAGGGCCACTCCCGTCTGTGCTTTTGCCAGCAAGAGTAGCCCTGCTTTGGTTAATTTCAAGCCTTCATCTGCCATTTAGGCCTTCACTCCTTCCATTCTTGTTGTCCACTCACCGCACTCATAACAAAATGCCCCAACTACCATGCTTGCCTTGGTCTCTGTATGGTTACCTTCGCAAGTGGTCATAATGCCGCCCATGGCCGAAGCGATGCCGTAATAGACAGCGCCGGCGGAATCATTTGGCAATGGCGGCAAGGAGGTTTCTACCCCCGCACACAGCGAGGCAATCCCCACTGTAATACCTAGCCGGTTTGTCGTATCGGCATCCGGGTCATCACTCGGTGGCTGAATGGACACTTCCACTGTATAGTCCAGGTGCGCCGGTTTGGCCTCGTCGACTGCTGCGACCATTTCATCAAGCCAAGGCGCCAGGCTCGGCACTAGAATCTTAAAGGTATAAGCGGCCACCGGGTCGATTACTTTCGCGCCTTTTCCTGGTACAAAGCAATTGCAAATGGCCTGTATCTGCTCCGGCGTCATGATTGGCGGCCGCATTAGTTTTGCTTGCACAAGCGCTCGCCGCAGTTCCAGCGTAGCGCCTGCAGGCGGCGTCAGCGCCAACTCTTGCTCCCATTTAAGGATTCCCTCTTCTGGAGCTGTCGCTACGCAAAATTGCTGTACCGTAGTTTCTGCCGTGGCGTCCCATGCGTCCAGCTCCACGCCCCAGGCTGCGCACAGCAGCTTTACGATGGGGCTATCTCGGTAACTAGCCGGCAAATACTGCCGGAGCAAATCCTCATTGGACACCGAGGGTCACCTCCCCGAGTACCGCCACCTGCGTACTGCTGACGGCAATATTAGAGGTGCCGCCGTTAACCGTAAAAACTACATAGTCCAAAACACCAGTCTGGTCTACTAGCAAAGACCCCACCCTGGCATAGCGCACGGTATCAGTTTGGAAAGCCAACTTCTCAAGATAGTCCTTAACCGCCGTTTGAAAAGCCGTTTGGATGGCAGACAGCGCCGCCGGATTGGTTTGGTCTAACAAAATGGTTGCGGCGATATTAATGGGGACGGCTTCTGCCGCCACCACGGTTACCGTCGCGCCGATCGGAGCTTTGCGCTCACCGCCAGCGGTCGGAGCAATGGCAGTTTGCACGGCGGCTACCACATCAGCCGTTGGAGGCTGCTTGTCGGCTCCCAGGAGCACCACTTTCACGGTTCCAGGGCCGTTCCAAAGCGGCAATACCTGCGCCGCCGTCACGCCATCGATGGCCATGGCCCATTGGCGATAGTCCGACTGGTTGCCGCTGGTACCGGGATTGCGCATCCTGTCTAAAAATCGAGCCTTCAGGGCATCGTCGGTTTCGGCATCATCGCCGCCGGCCAGCGCCTTCACTTTCCCCCACTGCACACCAGCCACAGCCGTTCCCACTTGGCTCAGTACCGTATTAGCCGCCAGGTTGGCTGCTGCGCCGATAGCCGTCGCCGTTACCGCCACTTCTACCTGCGTGGCTCCCTCGGGCAGTGTGGCGTCAGCCAGCGTCTTATACTGTGCTTTTCCGTTAAGCTCAAAGAGCGTCCCTGTGGGAGTAAGGATGGTGAAGGGCGCCGGCGAGTCTCGGCCGACGTAAATGGTGCCGGTAGCTACATCACCAGCCTTGCGGGTCATGCCGAAGTCCTGTACCCGTTTATCCAGCCAGGCCCCTTCCGAGGTGGCCACAAAAAACATGCGGGCCTGCACAGCCAAGTACAAATAGCACTCTTCAATGGCAGCGCATACGGCTTCCAGCAAAGTACGCAGCACACTGCCCGGATTAAAATCCGTGAGGTCAGCGCCGGCTGCCGCCAAGTACGACAACATTGCTTTTACTAAATCCGAAAATTGTTTATACACTGTTCATCACCCGCTCCAAATCGATTGTAAAAACTAGGTTGTCTGTCCGGGTGTCGTTCAAAACTTTATAGGTTATGGTATGAGAAACGGTCCTCTCTTCCGGATACTCGGTTTGAGATATGCTAATTAGCTCCACTCTTGGCTCGGCTTTCACGCATTCAGTAATGGCGGTTAGCACTCTGGCCAACATCCCTTCCTCAATGCCTTCGCCGATAATATCCCAAGCCGCATTTCCATAGTTCGGGTGCGCCCACAAATCGCCCAAAGGTGTATTTAGGCGTAAAAAAAGAGCCTGGCGTACATTGTCGAGATCGTCGACCGTTGCCAAGTCTCCATGTTTTACCTGTATGTCCGTCTCTCCGGCATTCCAGCCGCCGGATAATCGCAGATCGCGCCCGAGTTGTTCATTGGGCAAGGACATCACCTCCCATTTGCAAAAACATTGTTGCTGCCCTGCGCCATGGTATCCCCGCAGGAAATGGCGTCGCCTATGCGGCAAATCGGCTTTCCGTTTACAAAAACATTAGGGCTGCCGCTACTAGCCGCACCGCCATGCGGCGTATGATCCGGGCAAGCTCCGTGAACGGCCCAGGCATCCCTTAAGCGGTGCACCCCTTTGCCGTTGCAGGACACATTGGGACTGGCCTCAATGTTGGGCCGCGCAGGGTAACAATGCGGATGCCCTGCCGACATATCGCCAAGGCGAACCACGCCAGGCATAAGCACTCCCCCTACTTGTCGTCATTGAGCTGTATGCTTGCGCCGCGCAAGTACAGAGTATTTTGGGCTTCCAGTATGATGTCACCGTTATTTTTCAGAATGAATTTGGATCCACTTTCATGAAACAAAGCTAACTGCTCCGCAGCTTCCGGCGGATAGTCGGCGCCTTCGGAGTACAGCACATGTGTGACTACCCCGTCGTTGAGATCGTCGTTAAAAAACTGCACCAGCACTTCATCCCCTACATGGGGCATAGCCACCATGCCCCAGCCGGAGCCAACGTAAGAGGAAGCCACGCGGATCCATTCAGTCTCAAAACTCAGCAAGGACAGCCGCACCTGCACCCGGTATGCTTTGGCATTCACCGCCGTAACAATGCCGGTTTGCGCAGAGCCGCTGCTAGGGTCTTTTCCCTTGGGCATGCGCTCCCTCCTTACATCTTTTTATCCTTATAGTCATACAAATCTTGCCGGTACTGTGCGGCACTGTCCGGCCGCTGGCTGGTTACGTTCATGCTGCCGCGGTACCCTTCACTTTTGCGGTAGGTATGCCGCACGCGGTCAACGTAATACTTGCCGTCAAAGCGGCCACAGCCCTTAAAGGCCACCATCTTCTCTGCTTCCACTGCGGCGTTACCGGCAATACTCACTTCATCGGCAGTTACCACCGCCCTGGAATGTTCTTTCAGGCGCTTATTGGCCTGAGCCTGCGCCAGCTCCGTGGTTTTGGCCCGAGAATCGTAAAAAATGCGCACCTTTTCACCATACTTATCAATCAGCTCTTGATTGTGCGCCTCTGCCTCGATCAAGGTTTTGTGCTTACCCATCCAGTGCCGGACAATGACCTTATTGATTACCCCGACCATGGAGTCATCGAAGCGTGTTTTCTGCAGGTTGGAGTTTTCGCCTTTCCGGTACTGCAGCGTGGCAACCACTTGCTCGTCGGTATCGCTGCGCGGCCCGAAGTACAGCTGCTTTTCCTTATTCACATAGCATACAAACCCTTCGCGGTCTGCCAAGGTCTGCAGTACGTCCCATTCTTTTTTATCCCGATAGAGGTCTTTTTCAACCACTACCGTTGTAGCTGTCACCACCGGCGTCAGTCCCCGCTTTTGCGCCAGCAGCTCCGCAATTTGCGAAGCAGTGCGCTCGGCAAAGGCCAGGTTAAATTCACTGTCCAGGAGCGGCGCTGAGAAGTCCCGACCAATCAGCTGCACCGTCATGGTCTCGCCAAAATACGGCCGCACGCCGTCTGTCTTGCCGGTAAAGACGTGCGTCAGCTCACTCTTGCCCCAGTTTTGAGCGTCATTGACATAGCCCAGCCAAATCTTGATTTCTTGCTCTTTACGCAGCCAGTCCGATAAAAGCAGGTTGTTTTTCAAGGTAATTTCAAAGGAGTCAGCAGCCAGGTATAAGGTATTTTCCACGGATACATCTAGGATGTCCGTCCACTTTACCGTTCCACTGCCGCCATCACCCGAAATTTCAATCCAACAGCGCGGCGCCTTCATGCTATGTCCTCCCAGCTCGTCGGCAGTTTCAGTGTCGGCCACTTGTCCGTTGCATAGGTTTGGATAAGACTTTTGGCTTTGGCCAACGCCTCTTGGCTGGTCGGCAAACTAAGCTGTTTTAGGTCTGCCGGCAGGTCGCAAGCCGATAAGCCGTTCAGCTGCGCCAACGTTGGCCAGTCGTGCGGCGTATCGTAAAATTTTGTACAAAGGGACCGCAAATTGTCCCCTTGCTGCACCTGGTAGGCGCTTGTAGGCACCTGCTCTAAAAGCCCGGTTACGCCGCCAGATAGCTCGCCAAAACTGCTATAGGTTGGCGCGCTGGTAGGCGAAACCGTCGTAACCTGGTTGACTGCTGCCGAATTACCGTTGGCTCCGGATGCAACGTCTACCCGAATCAGCTCAATGTCATATCTCACCCGGGTATCGCGCTCATACGAAAAATTGAAGGTTTTAATGCGGACCTTGGCGCTGACCTCACCATGGATAAACTGAACTTCTTGGCCTTTTCCCATTAGCGTCAGAATGGCATCTGCCTTGGACTTGGCTCCGTCGCCGTCAATAACGCCGCTGAATTTTAAGGCCCGTTCTTCATCTCCCATGTCCATATAATCCGGAGCACTGCCCGGAATATCGAACTTGGCCAGCGCTCGGCTTGCGCCGAAGTCAATTTTCTTGCTCGGTCCCAGGTCAAGGGTAATGTCGCCAATTCGGGTTTGCGTCGCCATTACACACCTCCAAAAGCCGGATCGCGGCTGCGCAGGTACTTATCCGGCACGCTGCCAGCAACGTACTCCCCGGCTTCCTCGGCGCTGTTCACGCTGACGTTGTTGGTGATGGTTACCTTTGGGGAGAAAGTATCGCTCCCGCTGCCGCCGTCGATAAGAGGCGTGTTGTCCGCACCATACGTAGGTACCATAGGAGTTTCATCGTTGTAGGAGGTGTCAGCTACACCGCCTGGTGTCTGGTGGCCCATCTCCTTGGTGCCTTTTTCAATGTCGGCAACTTTGGTCTTTAAGCCGAGAAGCTCATACATTTTGTCGATGATGCCTTTCAGCCACCCCATTACTGATTCATACACCTCTTTGACTGTATCTCTGAAACCCATGAAATTTGTTTCCCATGCCGCGATAGCCGCCAGCAAAGCTATTGTAATCCAGCCCAAAGGTCCCATAGCAATCAACCAACCAGCAGCTACCCTGGCTGCAGTCGCTAAAAACGAAGGAGCAAAGCGAGCTACCCATCCGGAGATTTTTCCCAGCCACGGCCAGGCAAGTTGTGCCCCCTGCCATAACGATCGCCAAAAGCCAGCACCAGTTGCTCTTGTCAAGTCAAATCCTGCCTTTAGATTGCCGATGCCACCCCCAAGTTTCAGTATCCATTTCCACACCGACATAACATCGGCTGCCGAACCTAAAATAGCAGATCTCATAAGCTTGAAAACCATGGTGCCAAGCTTTAACATTCCCAGGGACGTGACAATCCACATAATGCCTTTAACTACTTCCGGATTTGCCTCAGCCCATTTTCTAGTAGCGTTAATGCTTTCAGTAATCCCGTCTAATCGCTCAGATACAAACGTACCTATTGGACTACCACTATCTGCTGATAAGTTTTGGAGAGATCCCATCATATTTTCAAAGCGACCCTTTAGCGTCTTACTCTGTTCAGCAATGCGGTCATCCAAAGAAATCGCCTTGGCAATATTGGCCCCGACCTCTTCCCAACTTCCCTTACCTCCTTGCATTAATGCCATGGCAGCCCTTCCGCCCTGTTCGCCAAATACTTTGTGCAAATACTTCATCTGATCATCCGCCCTCATCCCTTTTAGGGATTCGCGCATAATACCAATGACGCTCGCCATGTCTTTAATTTTTCCTGTTTCAGCGTCCATAAAGACGCTTTTGCCATTGTCTCCAATCCACCCAAGCTTAGCCATGTAGGCTGTTTGCTGTTTGGTTTGAGGAATAAGTCTTTGTAACATATCGGCATAGTTAGTCCCCGCAGTACTTTCATCCAAACCACGATTATTTAATACCGCTAATGCCTGCGCCGTTTCGTTTACAGATTGCCCAAGTTGCGCCGCTGTTCCTGATGCATATTTAAAGCCCATCTGCAAAGAATAGATGCTAGCGGTTGACGCTCCATCTACACGGCTAATCATATCGGCAACTTCCTTCATTTTTTCACCAGAAAGCCCATATGCGTTGCTAATTTTAACCATAGCTTCTGCTGATTGATCAACTGGAACCTTGCCCGCCTGCGCTAAATATATAGAAGCTTGACCTAAGCCGCTATAAACATCTTTAATGTCGGCACCACCCTTGACCAAGGTGGTCATCCCATCATAGGCATCCTTAGTGCTAAAGCGAGTAACGTCGCCAAGTCTCTTTGCTTCTTCGCTGGCTTTTTTTAGCTCTTCTTGCATTTTTTCTAGCGGAATACTGGAGTCATAAGCAGCTATCTTCAAGTCTGTTAAACTATCTTCTGCCTGAGCAAAATCAACTGCCGTCTTTACAATGGGCGCCATCAAAGCAGCCCCTGTAGTACCGTCATGCATCGCAGAAGACTGTAAGTTTTGCGATTGATTTCTCAAATTCCTAACAGTTTCTTCTACGCGGCGTATGTGGACCGTCGTAGTAATATTTCTACTCAATCCTGATAAACTGCGCCTCAGTCCTTCCACTTGCCGCAAGGCACTCTGAATACCTGGCCCCATATTATTTACTGAGCGAAGCATCATGGATACACCAAAAGACACATCCATAACATACCTCTTTCCCCAAAATAGGCCGTGCCCTTTTGGCGCGGCCTATTCGTCACTTTCTTTTTGATGTTCGTGCTCTTTCTCAAAAAACCAACCCAGCGCATGCCAAAGAGCGTCTTTTTCGCCCTCAGAGAGCGTTAGCCATCGGTCGTAGCTAACGGCGTGGGTGTGCTTTGCGAGTTGAATGAAGCGATATAAGTCTGCCCTTTCCGCAAAAAAGCGGCCGCTTCTTTCGCCTCCGCACGCTTATCTTTGCTCATACCGAATAGTTCTTCAAACACAGCCAAGTAAAAGTCCAGATCTTCTTGCGGCAGAGAGTCATAAAGCGCTTTGTAGTTACCGTCCGCCGGGTTGCCGCCGTAAGCCGTAATGCACTTAACCGCGACATATCCATCAATCATGAGCGTATTCCCGGCAATGCTTTCCAAACTCATTTTGAGCATCTGGATAACGTTCACCCGGTCTGCCCCGAAAGGAGAACGGAAGGTTACTTCGCTGCCGCTGGGCAGGGTGAATGTGTAAGTTTGATTAGCCATAATATAGGTTCCTCCTCGAATTAGGCTTCGGAAACGCCCTCGGCCTTGAATTTCAGATCTTTATCAACAACCGACTTACCTGCTTTGATGGACAGGGACAATTCCGGAATCACAGCTTGCTCAATACGCAGCCGGCCGCTTTGGCCCTTAGACGTATTGGCCACCGTAAGGCTGATGGTAAAGCGCGGACTCGCCGGCACTTTCTCCCCACGGCGCATGGAGCCAGTTCCATAAATGCGGGTCAGGATGTTCGTGTTCATCCATCCGCGCTTCAGCTCGCCGTCAATCTTGATATCTCCGTCCAGCAGTCGGGCAATCCGTTCATTCGTTTCCAGATATTCTTCGGTTTCATTTTTGACATTGAGCTTGCACTCTTTGTACTCGCCCACCAGCTCAGGGCCGTTTGACCCTGTAACAGAAACTGATACGTCAAACCCTTGAATGGGATCAGACATGTATGCTCACCTCCCCTTAGCTCGATGTGGAATCCGTGGTCAACTCGCGTTTAAACCGCAAGATGATGAAATCTGCTGCATAAAGCGGTACCCAGCGCACAATGGCCGTCAGAATCCGCGCCGTGATGTTTTCCGGCGGGTTGGTCTGGTCGTTGCATAGCGTCGGTTTAAAGCCGCGAATAAAGCCCAGATTCTTCTGCGTTTGCAAGTACATGTCAATTTGGTCCGCTACCGAATTCCAAAGCGGCAGATCATGCGGCTCCGAAATTGCCCACTGCAGCGCGTTGTACAGCTCCATTTCCATCTTGTCCTGCTGGCGCCGGATGTTGCTCTGGCACCATGCCGAATCACTGGAGAGGGTTAGGCCGTTTCGGATCCGGAAACCCCGGTTCGGCACCAAGGTAATCGGGCTAATACGGGCTTGCGTCAATCCTTTTACCTGCGCATACGTAAACTTATGCTCGCAGCTCAGGATGCCCTTAACCTTTTTATTGCTCGGAGACTGGCACGGATTGAGCACCGACACAACACCAGCATAGTAGCCGTCCGGCGCTACGTACGTTCCCGCCAAGTCCTCCGGTTCTACCCATGGATATAAAAAATATCCGCGTTCAAGATCAAGTGTCGTAGTCTGAGCCTTAGCCGCATCCGCGGACAAGCCTGGCGCGGTATTGAGAACAGCCATACGCAGGCCTTCTTCAATGTCGCAGTTTTCGACGAAAGTGAGAAGAGCGCTATGAATGATTGCCGAATGCTGCTGCGCGCAAAGCACCAGCCCCACCTGCTCCGGTTCCAGCGCCTTAAGACCGCTGCGCTTACCTGTTGCTTCGTCGATTGTACCGACATAATCGGCATCAGCCACAGCAGCGCCATCGCTACCGCCTGCTAGGCTGACCGCCGCCGTGGTAGCTTTCGGCAGCGCCGTAGCGCCGGTCGCCTTAGCGACGTTAACAAATTTGGAGCTGACTTTGCTCAGCGTATCAAGGGTAAGCCCCAAGAACGACTCCACCGCCCCCTCATAGGAAACGTACAGGTCGAAGTTGGTGGCATTGCTCTTAATGGTCACGGCCACGTCATTACCCCAATCGCCGTCGCTGTTTGCAGTAACCACCAGGCTGTCTTTCGGCTCTGCAGCTCCGTCCTGAAATGTCTTAGTGGCAGCTGCATGCCCAGTTCCCGCAATGCGCACGATGCGCAAATCATTAGCCCCTTGCACCAGGGCGCCATATGCGCTCAAATAGCCAGTCAGACCTGTCACATGGTCGCCGAACGTCGTCACTAGCGACTCAGCGTCCCCGATGGTTGTCGGCGTATTGATAGGGCCGCGTTTGAACGTGCCCACAATGCCGATACCCGACAGGCTAATCTGGGGCGTTGGGCGCGGCCCCACATCCGATTCATCAATCTGGATGCCAGGCACAATAAATTCCATTGCCATCTGATTGGTTCACTCCTTTCAAGCCGGTTTTACGTCTAGCACGATTTGTGCTACCGTCGGCACCGACTTAGGCCGGCTGCGCTCAACAAAAAAGTCCGCGTCCAAATGGATCGCGGCTATGTGCAGGTCAACTAAATCTTCAGTTGCTAAATACTCAATTTTGCGCGGAAAGCTATCGTTTATCACGCCGCCTAGCTTGCGATTTTCCACTAAGCTGGCACGCACGATATGCGCTAGTCTTCGGATGGCCCGATCCCCTTGGGCTAAACGCTCTTCTCCCGGCCTTCGCTCCGCTGCTGGCAAAATACGATTGTCCAGGGAGATATACACCATCATCTGAGCGGAACACTGGTCTTTGTCCTGCGTGTACGGCTCATAATTTTCAGTGTCGCACCCCGCAGAAATTGAAAGGCTCTTACCTGGCACTATGCCGTTAACAGCCGACCAGGTTCCAACTCCATTCAGCGTTGCATCTGCTTGGAGAGTTTCAATGATTTTATTGACTACTTCGTCCGGGCTGCTCATGAACGGTGCGCCTCCTCCACAAGTGCTTTTACGACAATTCCTGCCAGTACGGGCACATCACCTGTAGGCACGATCAAGTACGGCCTTGCCGGTATGGTGACCGACTTAAGCCGTAAAACGCGACCGCCGCAAGGCACAATCAACGCCTTTTTGCTCTTAGGCCGGATCACGCCGCCCATTTGCTGGATTCTGGCATAGATGAGACCTTTGGGCGCACCTACTTGAACGTAAGAGTCGGTGGCCTTGAAGATGATTGAATTTTTAAGATCCCCGGTATTATGAAGAATTCGATTGCCCATGGCCTTCAAGGATGCTCGATGTAAAATGGAAGCTCGCCCGCGGGCCTTAGCGTTTTGAAAACGCTTGGTATTCCTAACACCTGCCTGCGCATTCATGGCCAACGTCCCTTGGGTAATCGGGCTGCGCGACTTCCACTTATTCGGGCGACCTTCCGCCTCAAAGTTTCGGTCCACAACGCCCCGCATGGCCACTCCAAGAGTCTTCATTACTGGCCGCATGCGGTAGCCGCGCTCCTTCATGATTTCCAGCGTCTTTTCAACTTTTTCCAAGCCTTCAATTGCAACAATTACGTCCATTGGCTCAGCGCCCTTTCCATTTCGCTCGGTCGTGGCGTCGTGCTCCGGATAGCCGCCCGACCGTTTGGCACAGGCGCTGCCGGAATGTACTCCACGCCAGGCAATCCGTCCAGCAGCCCATCTGCTAAGATGTCCGCCAAATCAGCCTCAGCACGCTTGATAAGGACTTCTGCCAAATACGGCGCCTGCTTATCCGGACGCGCTGAGTAGTCCCTTTCAATGGCAAAACCCGCAGCAAAATTAGTGGCGATGCTTTGAATCATGGCCGGCACTGGATCAAAAGGTACTTTGTAGCGTTTACGCAGGCGGGCATCGATCCGCGCCTGCGCATCTGCAATAAAATCCGTCGGGTCAAAATCAACTTCGTTTTCAAGCTTCGACTTATCCCGAACCAGTTTCTCCGTTGTGTAGGCTGCCATTTAGACCGCCTCCTTAGGACACTTTAGCGCGACGGATCCAGTCCGGATGGAAAATGCGAGGCAGGCCGTAGATGCCAACCGTAATATCCACATGCGGATTCTTCTTGCGCTGCGACTCATCTTCCACAATGGAAAACTTGCCCGGTTGCGGCTTTTCGATGCCACCATTATGCAGGCTAATGGTCGAAGCAAAGTCCATGACCTTGTCACCAGGATAATCGCCAACCATAACAATTTCGCCATCAGGGATAAACATTTGGAAGTTTTTATCTTCATCAAGATACCCTTCGTCATAGACGACAAACTCCACTTTGGGAATCATCAATTTCAACGCTGGCGTCGGATCTAACGGGCTCAACATACCAACGAAATTCGACTGCTTCAAGAGTTCAATAAACTTGGCGCTTTGCACGGCTTGTCCAGCAGTGAAGCTATTCATGAATACCTTTCGCGCTGCAGCGCCAGTACCGCGATATCCCTGCACCATTTCGGTTAAAAGAGCTGCTGGATCCGACTTGGTAGGATCACTCCACTTATTAACAGCTGCCGAAATATCCGTTTTGGCAGGCAGCTTATAATCCACCATGTACTTGACATTATTTTCTTCAATGTCAAGCAAGCCAGCAATCACAGACTTCCAGCGCAGCCATTCAATACGAGTGTCTAATCTCGTGTCAAGCTGCAGTCCTCCTTGGAACACCAGGTCGCGCCCTGCGCGCTCGTTGAGAGTACCAGCTAGGCGTGCATATAACAGCTTTTCTTCGCTCAACGGTAACGTTTCTTTCCAATACGCAGTCCCAGTCCGCTTGGTTCCCATTTTAGGGATTTGCACCGTTCTCGGATCAGTCCCGATCTGATGCGCCTGTGTCATTCCAAAGGCAGGCTCAAGCACGTCGTATTCGATGTCCTTCGCATAAACCGGCACGATCGGGCAAAAAGAATTGCCGATAAAGTTGGCCGCATTAGCTCCAGAGCGGTTTCGAATCACAAAGTTAAGTTCTTGGGTTGTCGGAAATTGTAACGCCATATCGATTCACCATCCTTTTTCCTAAATTAAACAATGAGCAGGTTCGGTACTGGCTCGCGGGCGCCCAATGCTGTGATAGCATCAGCATCCAAGCCATTCAATTTATTCTTGTAGAAAATTCCGGTAGCATAAGCTCCGGCGTTCTGCAGGTCGGTAGAAGCCGGTACCGTTTCGGCTAAAATCAGTTTAGCCACCTGGCTACCATCGGTAGATGCTTTGGCATAAGGAATATACAACTTGGAAGCCGTAATCATTCCAAGCACGGTCCCTGCAGGAATTTCCGCATTGGTAGCCGCTAAAGTCACAGGGACAACCCAATCTGCTTCATTTCTGATAATAGCCCGAATCTCTACGGGTTGATATGTGGCCACATCCGTTTGTCCAGGAGTATTTGCCATGTAAATCAGTCCTTTCGCATAAAAAATAGCGCCCTAGGCGCTTAGATGTTGTATTTTCCGTCTTGACCAATTGTGCCGCCAAGGGCCTTGATGTCTTCATCGCAGGCCAGCTTCAGCTGCTCGTCTCCTACAGGAGCCGTTTGACTTCCCTGTTGGCCAAGCTTGATGCGATGCTCCGTCGGCAGCGCCAGCAACATATCGCGCATAGCATCCGCTTGACTCACATCCTTAGTCTTGCCTTCGGCATCCGCCAGCTTCAAGGTCACTTGGCCAGCCTCAGACAACGCCAGCACTTTCCAGGCATCTACCTGCACCGGCGGAATGCCCTGCGCTACCATGTCCGCAGCCGTCTTTTCGACCTCTGCCAGACGTCTCGCGCCCGTCTCAACGCCGACTTGCGCTTTCAGAGCTTTGTTTTCTTCCGCCAAGGTCTGCAGCTGCGTTTCAACACCGGAAAACTTTTGGATTTGCTCTTGCATGGCAGTAATTTGCGCAGCCACGTTCGGGTCAACGGAAACACTGCTTGTCACCGTAACCGGCGCGGCTTGCTGCATGCCTAAAAGCCGTTTGATTCCTTCAGACAGCTCTTGCAGTAGGGTTTTGGTTTCAGGATCAGTATTAGGCATAGTTGGTTCCTCCTTCGCATCACTAAAATCGAGATAAAACATGTCTGGCGTATCTGCCAGCAGGGTAGCCTCAGGCAACTTGGTCAAAAATGGCTCATTGGTCAGGGCAATTGCAGAAAGCAACGCGCCCACCTTCTTGCCGGTTTCCCGATCGACGCCGTCCGGGGTATATTCGGCACTGGAAAAACGGTACCGTTTGGTGCGGATGTGCTCTTCGGCCTGGGGCGTCGTGGGCTCCACTTCCGCATACAGCACGTTGCCTTCTTGCTTGAGGCCGGTCACCCAGCCTTCCGCCGGCGCATAGCCAAAGGTCTGATTGCTGCTCTTGTCATGACCAATGCGGATAAAAGGCGGCCGCCCAAGCACATTCCCCTTGAAGTTAGCCAAGAGCTGGTCAAAAGTTTGCTGGGTGATTTTGAGCTTCCCATAAAGCGGGTGCACCCACTCTCCCAGCCGGAAAAACGGTATTTTTAATGGCATTTATTTTCTCACCTCCTTTCCGCAAACGGGCATGAAAAAACCGCCCTTATAAAAAGAGCGGTTAAGTCTTTGTATTAATAGTTGCGTATCGCATATAATTTGCGTTTAACATCTGCCAACTCTTGCTTTTTTTCTTGTAGAAGCTGTAGCCATTCGGCAATATCAGAAAGACGAACACGATCCATCTCCTGCAAATCGAACTCTATTACGGATTGCATCCCGCCTTCTTCACTAGATCTAACAACAATCGGCGCGCTTATATTTACCTTCTCAGGATGTTCCAGCGCTTCACCCAGCGCCTTTAGCTGACTGCCAGCATCTTGAAGACGGCTTGTCGCTGCCTGAACTTCCTGTTCCAGTTCAATTTCGCGCATAAGCCATTCCTTGGCCGTTTCACGGTCTATGGTAACCATGCCTTACCTCCTTAGGGCTTTCTTTAAACCTTCATCGCTTAATAAAACTCACCAGAATAATCTCGTACTTCCTGCGGCACTCCCGATTTTATTTGCCGGTCAATGGCTGCAATCAAACCCTCATCGCTTCCGTCGCCAGTATCCGCCAGGAACGGTAAGAACTCAACGCCAAATTTCTTTTCGTATTCTTTCAGCTTCTTTTCAATTTCCGGCGTGATATGTGTGCTAGCCATACTCTCAACCTCCATATTGGGAAATGATCTTTTCAAATTCCGCTAGGGTCCGCGGCAGTGTTTCTTTTAAAAAGGCAATGGCTTCCGCATCATGTTGGAAATACAATTGCCAAAGGTTTGCAAATATCTCGGCCGATGGTCGTTCTAGACCTTTTTTTAAGTATGCCGTCGAATGCTGCCAGGCGCCATGAATATCATTCTTCGTAGCGCAGGAAAAAATATCAGATACGCCCGGGTGGTTATTAAACATGCTACCTGGAGTCGCAACGGCATCCATGATTTTATTCCGCAATCGCTGCTTTGCCGCTCCTTTGGTTGTCCTTAACATCCGTTGGGTTGCCGTGGGAGTCCTAAAGTCAGCCACATCAGCCTTTATAGCTTGTTGAAAATCGGTAAGCGCATAGCGGTTTTCGGATCCAGAAAGCATCCTGCGTACAAGACCACTTTGCTTTGCAATCTGGTTGTCTACCGCATGGCCCATTTCATGCCAAAACGTACGTCCGTAACCTTCGCCAGTCCGGCTAATACTCATATTGATTCGGTTGATGCAACTATAATGGCTTGTCATTCCTACAGGAATCTCGTCGTACTCCGTTTCGCGGGCATACTTGCGAAGTATCTTCCGCATCCCTTCCGGGGCTGCCTTATAATCGCCTTGCAGCTGCTCTTGCCGCATTCTTGGCACTTTCGGCAAGTCCGCTTCAATAGATGGCGTTTTCTTTTTGGGAGTTGTTTCCTTTTCTTTGATTATACCACTTTGGCCAGTCGATGAAGAGTCCTCTTTCTTAGTTATACCGCCAGTTCTCCAGCCCTTGGGCAACGGAGTCACATGCGACCAGTCCGTCGTCTCCGGGGTAATTAGCTCCGGCTGGTATTTACTAAAAAGAGGCGACAGCACCGAACGGCAGCGCCCATGCAAGGGTGGAATGTTTCCGGAAAGCTCCGGACTGTCAAGGCGCATCACCAAACCATGACGGCTGCGGCATTGCGGACTAGTCCGCATGTCCATGACAGCGGAAAAGCGCACGTAGTCAACGTCGTTGCCGTGGTACGAGGTCAAGCGACCGCGGTTGTACGCATAGGTGGTTTCCGTCGTGGTAATCAGCCTGGCCCGATTTTTGTTCTTCTCAAGCAGGTCTGCGATGGCCTCCTCCGTCTGCGCTCGGGGAATCCCGTGCAGATGGTCCATCATAATGCCTTTTATGTCCTTGCTGATGTCGCCCTCCACGTCACCGGCCAAAAGCAGCTCACGTTTGGAAAACTCTTTAATAGCCTCCTCAGGCAATAGCCAAAATTCTTCCGGGCTATAACCAACCGAAGCCAGGCGGTAACAAGATGGCTGCCAGTCAACCAGCTTGTGCCTGCCAAAGCGCCGCTCCAAATCTCCCACCAACAAGTCTCCATGTGCTTGGCCAACGGCATAGACGTCGCGCATCCAGTTTGTCAGCAGCCTGGCCAACTCCCCTGCGTGCGGCAAATGCCACTGCGCTATCTGCTGCTCCGTATAGAGGGAAGGCATAACCATTAAGGCATGAATTTGCTTTTCAAACTTCCCCAGGAACTCTTGCTCAAGCTCACTCAGTCTCTTCAGCAGGCTTATTTCCAAGCGGGTCGCCATTGGCCTCACCTTCCTGCACCGGATAACGGTTGTATTCCTGGACCGCCTTAGTAGCGGCAGCCGTTTCAGGCGGCTCCACTTCGCGCTTCGGCAGGTTCATGGCATCGCGCACCGCATCCATGTCTTCCTGGTTCTGCGGCGTAATCCAGCCGCTGTTCGTCAGCTGCATGAAGCAGGTACTTAGCAGGTCCCTGGTTTCCTGAGCCAGTTTGATTTCGGTAAAATCTCCAAAATTCTTTTGCGGTCCAAAGTTGTATTCCAGCATCGGACGCACCAGCTGTTCCAGGAGCACTTCCTTCAAGCCTCTAAAAATGCTCGACATGTTCATGTTGAATATTTCAAAGTGCGCTTGGCCAAGAGCATACGATCCGGCGCCGTTCCCATCGTCAGCCATGAGCGTTGGGATCAGCAGCCCTCTCATCAGCATCTTATTTAGATACAGCGTGGCGTGGTTGAATGCTTCTCCAACGCCGGAGCTGCCGTTAGAAAGAACTTCCACCCTGGACTCGGTTCCATCTTCCTTGCTTCCGGACCTAAGGGCTAAGCCGGTACCGTTTTGCAGCCTTTCCAGAATGCGCGCAGCATAAGCCAGCTGATTTATGGTTTGCCCCGGATTGTCCGGATCTTCAATCTCGTCATCCGGCGTAAAGGTTGCCACTACCGGCGTCCCGAACCGGTCCAGAGCTCGGCCCCACATCTTGAGAATAGGATCTTTTAACAGCCAGTTCTTCCGGATAGGTTTGAAAATTGAGCAGCCGTAATGATTGCCGAAGCGCCGGTTGAAGTTGTACAAGATGGCCTTCTTGGCGTCGATGTCCACCGGGCTGCCAGCAAACCACCGCCACTGCTTCAGCCCCACATACTCGCCGGTTTGCCGGTCTACCTGGATCAGCAGCGTTTTGGGATGGTACGTAACAATCTTATCCAGGGCGATGCGGCTGCCGTCCGGCCGCCAAATGATTTCACTTCCGGAGTACCCTGCCCACAGGCCGCTTAATATTTCCTCGCAAGCCGTGTACAGGTTGTCCTTCATCCCCTCGAAATTATCACGCACAAAATCGCGCATCTTGGCGTTTTCGTGGGTATACTCGCCAAGCTTCATCAGGATAGCGAGTATTAAAAAATGCATCCCGGTAGCGACGGTCTCGTCGGTTTCCAGCATGCGTTCGTATTCCGGAAGCGGAACAGTATCCATGTTTCGTATGCAGTTGTCGAAGAGAAAAAAAGTTGTATCAAGCTGGCTGCCGATTTGGCCAACCTGAGGGCTATATGATTCTGCCAATATGGATCACCTCCTACCAATCAACTTCGGCCATTTCGTTCTTGCCGGCCACGTTGCCGACAGCAGAATCTGAGCTCAGGCGGTTGGAATAAAGTCCATATCGCTCGGCATCAGACGCATGGTCATTCTGCTTAACAGGCTTGTCTTCGCCTTTATCTTGGGCTTTTTCATCCCAAATGTAGGCGGATTTTTCACGAATTGTATTAACACAGGATTCGTGAATAAAATAAAGCGACTCAGATAACAACGACGCCACCCATCTGATGCCGTCGAGCACACTGTTAGCCGCTTTTTTTACCGAAAAACCGTCTTTTCTCAGCTGCACAATAAAGCTTTTTGCACTTGGGTCAACGATTATGGCCGGCCGCTTCCCTTTTAGAATCCCGCTAGCACTTTTCAGGAAGATTTTCATGTCCTCCGAGTACTCAGCATCCGTTTTCTGCCTGCCTTCCTTGCGGCTGTCGTAATAATATTCCCGCAAAGTGTAGAACTTTTTCTTAACCCGGCCTTGCAATAAAAACACGGTTGCGTTGCCAGTACCATAGTCGCAAGAGACCCACAAGCGGTCAAAGTGCTCGGGAAGCGTTTTGATTTTATGCTCCGCTTCGTCGAACATGTCGTAAATAGCCCCGGCAGCCATAACCCACAGCCCAAGAATATAGCGTTTGAAGAACACTCCGGAATACATCCGCTTATAGCGGTCTTTAACGCTTTCAGACAAGCTTAAGTTGTCATCCATCGTGAAGTGCAGATAAACAGCGTTCTTTTCTTCCGCTTTTTCAATGTATTCTACCTTGAACCAATGGTACGGTCCCGCTGGGTTGCAGTTGAACCAAAGCTTTGCGCCATTGATAGAGCACCGCGCGGTTGCTTGGTTTACAAAGGATTGCGGCATGAGGGCAACTTCGTCAAAAAGCATCCCCGCCAGCGTAATCCCTTGTATCAGGTCCTGGCTGCGCTCGTCTTTTCCGCCAAAGATATAGAAAAAGTTGACCCTGCCACGCTTTTTTATTTCAAGCATGTTATCTGCCCGATGCTCTTTAACCCTGTATTTTAGAGCCTTGAGCATTCGCTTTAAGGGCGCCAAAACGTTTCGGCGAAAGGAGCCGATTGTTTTCCCAGACAGCCCCAAGTTTTCCCCGGAAAAGGTTTCCATGGCCCAAATCACATAAGAAAGGGACATGCTGACTGTTTTCCCGGAGCGAACAGACCCGTCAGCAATTAAAATATCTTTGTCTTTTACCGGAGAGTCCTTCGTCCACCAAGTCAGTACCTGCAGTTGCTTTTGTGAGAACGGTTCAAACTTAAACGGAGATACTTTAAGAGCCACTCGGCCACACCTCCGCCGTTTTAGCCTCCAATGCCTTTAAGAAGCTATCATCATCGGCTTCGTCATCCTCACCATCGCCAGCTTTCTTCTCAGCAGCCTCGACCTTCCTACGTTCCAGCTCCAGCTTTTCGGCTTCGACTTTTCTTCTCCAGTTGTCAGGAAGCAGGTCAAAGTACAGTTCCAGTTTTTCCAAGGCCTTCATTTTGTCGACCAACTTTATCGAAATGCCGTCTTTGCCCTCCTTGACCTCCTGGATCAGCGACGTGTCCACTTCGTTGGAGTTGAAAAGACTAACGGAGCTCCCGTCAAACCGAACCATTTCGCCAATATCTGCAAAGGCAATCTTGATGTACATTTGCAGCACATCCTTGGCCTCCAAATACACATCTTGAACCAGCAGCTCCTTGATTCGTTTCAGTTCTTCAATTACCCTTGGGCGCTTTAGCAGCCTGCAGCCCATGACGTTGGCTGTTTGTTTGTTGCTTTTCTGGCCATAACCAGCCTTCAAGGCGGCCTGCTTTGCGTTCCACGACCCAACGTAATATAAGCAAAAGAGCTGCTCCTGTTCGGTCAGCTCTTCATCTTCTGGATCTAACTTTTCAGTTTGCTTCTGTACCCTATTTGTACCCTCTTTATTTTTGTGTACATTGGGTACAGGTTTTTTCGCTGAACGCACCGGGGCGTCACGGGTCCATCCGTGACGCTTTTTCCACTGTTTCACGGCGTCGATTGTTACTCCGTATTTCTCGGCAATCTCTCGGTACTTCATCCCTAGTAGATAATCATTCAGCGCTAGCTCGTGCTTCTCAGCCACATCACCACCTCATTCGATTGGGGTTTTTCTTGGTTACTTTAAGAGAGTGCCTTTCTTCTGCGTCATAGCCCCATGCCGGCGCTCGATATTGACAGGCAAGTCTTTCTTCATGCCCTCCTTGCTGCCGAAGCTACCAGAGCACTTGCCGTGGCGAATCTCAATTTGGTTGGCCTGGCAGACGCCGTTGGAGCGCCGATCCAGACAGTTGGTGTTGGAGCAGATAACCGTGGGCATTGAAAAGACCTCCTTTCGGGCATAAGAAAAAGCAAGCCTTTCGTTTTTCTCGAAAAGCTTGCCTAGCTTTATTTATGTACCATAACTAAACTTCCCAGTGCCACTTTTCCACAATTGGATTTTCATTAAGCGTTCTATCAATTTCATGTTTTATTTCGCTCAATTTTCCAATGTCGTGAATTATAACATAGCAGAAATAATCGAAATTGCGAGCAGGCACACGTTCAAGATATGTAGCACTATAGAACTTTCTCTGGTTAAATACGCCAAACATTGTACGTGTCAAGTCAATACTTTCTTGATCAATCAAAGGGGTTTCACTAGTAACAAATAATTTTAATATGGTTGCTGTTTTCTCCACAATCTCCACTCTCCTTTTACCATTTTATGTTTTCTTCGGCAAAAGGAAATGATTTCCTGCAAATTTCTTTTCTCTCAAAAACCGCTTTGCTCTAATTTTTATGTGGCTTTGTTTCTTCGTCCACTAACTCCCATTCATCCCCTAATAGATTTTGGCACTGATTTGCAAAACGCTTTGTTAATTTCATTATTTCTGCAATATTAGCGTGCGAGGATTTTTCGCCAGATAAAAACACAAACATCTTTTCATCGATATCATTCATTGATTTCAAGATTTCTTCATGCTTATTATTACAAGGTTTCAATCTTAATTGCACTAAAAAAGAAGCTTTCACGACTTCGTAATACGGGCCAGCTTGCTTATCGAAAAACATACGATCGACTGCATGTTGATCTTCTACGTTTTCTTTTTCAACCAACAATCGTTTGTTTAGCTTTAAATTTGAAATTGAATAAACCTGAGCCAAGTATTCTGCCATTGCATCTCTCAGCGCGTTTAAGGCTTTTATTTTTTCTGAAGACACTAGTTCTTTATAGGTTTTCGACGACTGAGCAAATAATTCTTCTTTAAGCTTTTCATTATTCGCAAGTATTGTCTTGTTAATCATTTCCTTATCTGTATTAATCTTATTTCTAACCCAAATGTTATTTAACACAGCGACAATAATTAAGGCACCTGCGCTTAATATAGCCGCAGCAACTGGTATTGGAAATCCACAATACAACGAGCTTTCTCCAGCCATCTCGACATCCCCTTTGGTGTAAATTAAAAAGCGCCTTTGCAGGCGCTATGTAAAACTTCGTTTAGGGTCGGTAATCCATCTTCTAAATTAAAGTGATTTGTCAAATTTGTCAAGTCTCATAATACAGTTTTCTGTTTAATTGGCTCAAAGAATCCTTTTTTTGCGGTTTTTTACGTCCTTTTGAGGATTTAGAAGACCCGCCTGGAGCTGGCTGCCCGGCAGGAAGCACAGTTGTTCTGGCGTGGCATTTAGCCATGTCACGCATTAATTCCGCTATCTCGTCTCCAGACGGTCTGTCAATTGGGGACCAAACTTCTATTCCACATTGAGGGCACCTACAATGATCCTGGTCAACTTGGTTCATCATCACTCTGCAATCTAAACACATCCACGGTTTCAACATATGCACCTCCACTCAAATAGCCATTAGGGCGGTCGCAATGCCGCCCTTTTTGTGTATTAAAAATCTTTAATTTTTCTGGCCTCGCCACGCGGTAAGTGCTCTCTGCGCAATAACATTTCCGTCGCTGTTGCCGTATCCATCGCCCGGGCCACCCAAACGAGCTAGCTTTTCCAGAGCCTCTACTAGCCTGTTTACGCGCTCTGAGGCTTCTGCTGGTGTAGTAGATAGAGCCTCCTCCGCCGACTCAAGCAACCACGCTAAGTTTGCCTGCGAACCATATTTGTCAATTTCGTCGCGCACATGGAACAGCGCCCCACGCAGTACCGCCACCTGAGCAACGTGTCCCGCATGGCATTGGCAGCATTTAGCCTCGATTTTCTCAATCGTAAGCTCGCGCTCTTTTACCTGCGCTTTCAAGTCCTCAACGCCACGCTGCTTGAACTTGTTTCCGTTCTTGCATCCTGGCATATAGCAGATACGGCCATTCTTTTGCCCGTACTGGCAAAGTTCGCATAACGAAGGAACTATATTCATGGCTTCGCCTCCCTCAATTAACAACCTTGCTTTTCTTTTCAAGATCAATCTTTTGCTGTTCTATGTTGGCAAGCATTGAATATTTAACATGTGCTCCTTGATATGCAATTGTCATTTTCAAAGCTTCATCTTTTCCCATTCCCTCGGCAATTAACGCTTTTTGATATACAACCATCATCTGTGCTTGCTGCTTCATTGCTTCGATAAGTTCAATGCTGATTTTCACCTTTTCGCCTCCTCTGACTCTTTTGCCGCAGGTGATAGCTCCCAAAACTTAAAGCCACAATGATTGCAAGTTGATTTAGGAGGTAGGTGTCTAAACTCAAAGCCGCATCCTGGGCATTTAAACGCGAATTTTTTTCATCATGGCTTCTCCTCCTGCCACGGCGCACCAGGCTTGTCGCACTTATCAGCAGCCTTTCCCTTGCCCTTGCAGTTACGCCGGTAGTGGTCACAATACAGACACTTCATGCTGACTGACTTACTCACGATATCGCCACCTCAATACCACTTTCTTTTGCTCGACTTCTTTCTCGGACCTCTTTTGTCGATAAACGGCTGAGACTTCTGATGAATCCATGCATCAAATTAATTCTTTCCCCAATGGTGATATTTTGTTTCCTAGATTTTTGCGCGCAAGTGCATCTTCCGTTAGAAAACGTATAAACTCCAACCCCAAAAGGAATGTCCGATTTTACTTTTTCGTATAGTTCCTTGGGAAGAACAAAATAGTTGAAATCACCCAAAAAGGATAGCTTGTTTTTACTGCGAAAATCGTTTTCACTAACCTTGATCTCGTAGCATCGAAAAACATTATCCGAAGACATTGTGGAAAAATCGCAGTATTGATCTCCACCTCCGTTTCCAAAGGATACTTCAAAGCAACCATAAACTCCCAACCCACCTGCTTTTACTTCCTTGAAGATTGCTAACTCAATTTCTTTCGTTAAGTCCGTCTTCACAGGCTATCCTCCCAATTCCACAGCCCCTGCTGCCCTCTCGCCGGTACCGGCGTTATTGGACGCACGTTTTCGAGGAGCCATGCGTAGCGGCCTGGTCGCCAATCACCAAAGGATATTTCTTTCTCAGTCGGAACAATGTACTTATGGAAGTCAGGCGCATGTTTGTCCAGCGTCATAGATTCAGCGCCAATGTTGATATTTTTAGCAACATCAATATCGGTACCAGGATTGTGAACGATGTACAAAACGTCAACCAGATCCGCAACGGCAATAACCGATCCAAATTCCATCTTAGGAATAACCACGCCACATTGCGCTGCCCTTGCCACGATATGCCGTATCCGTTCCCCTTTTTTATCACGGTCTTTTGCAGCATGAATCGCAATCGGCCCCCTGTACTTAGTAGCCCATCCCCTGGTTTCAATCTTCTTGGCACCGCAGGCGATAAGGCTGGCCCATGGCTGCAGGATTGTAATGGCCTTCATGATTGAGCCTCCTTTTCCATTAGTTCAAGCCGCTCGTGAAGCATCCAAGATACATCCTGCATTTCATCTACCGTTAATTCTTTTTCTTCAAGAGATTCTAAGATTTCATCAACAATGCTTGCTAAATCTACCTCTGCTTTTCTCACTTCCCAGCCTCCTTTGCAAACGCCCTACGATTAAGTTCATACTCCTTGCTTCGGTAGGACATTTCTTCAAGTAAGATTCCCTTCTCGCAGTGTGGGCAAACAGGAACAAACCTGTCTCCCCTAACCCGACTCTCAAACTCTTTTGCTGCCTTTAACCGCGGCTTGTAATTGTATAGTTCCCTTGCCTGCTCGTATAAGCGATTAACATTATCGTTTAGCCGGTTTTCTTGTTCCATTAATATCTCAAAAACCTCAATCGGATCTTTTTTCTCGCCGCAGTATCCGCAGACAATTTCCCTGTTTTCAACGTCGACGATAAAACTAGCGTCTTTGTTTTCCCAGTCCGTATAACACTGACACCTTTTCTTCTCACCGCTCCTGCGGAAAGTGCTTAACTGGATAACATTTTCCGGTAGTTCGTCCACCAGTTCACGCCCCCTTTCTGTGCGCCCCATGCGACACCGTGCACTTGACCGCCGCTCCCTTGCGCAACATGTCAGCCCGGCTCTCGTATCCATGGCCCTGGGCGTGAGTGTTGGTCAACCATTCCATCCACTGGCCGCACTCTTTGCAGTAATATCCATGCGACGGTAGCATCACCGGCGCCGTCGGCTCATGCCTCCGATCCGGTTGGCCTGCTACCTCTAGCGCCACGTCACGCCGTTCTTTTCTTGCGATCATGTCCCCACCCCATGTCGTACATCCAAAAGCGCCACTCTTTGGGGTTATCTTGGCGAAGCCTATCAAAGCGGTGCGGCCTGTTTTCGATATGGATGCCAAAACCGCACATACTGCAACCAGTTCTTTGAGCACGAGTAGTATAAAGCTGTCCTTTTTCATCACTCTCTATTGTCCCGTAGATTGACGGCACCGGGACTTTCAAGTCAAGCGCAAGCTGCAGTAGATCTTGGCGGTCGAAAATTGCAAATGGGCAGCTTCTCGTCGTGGTCTTGCCATAATAATTGCAGCCATGCTTTACGAGTGCAAATCGCCGTTGCCCCCCCTCAGACGCCATAAGCGCCATATATGGCCGCCTGCCAGTTTCCTTGGCGTAATCTTCGCAGGGCTTTTCTTTCATGTAGTAGCAGCAATCAGCGGAAACCTTAAACGGTGCTGTTTGATAATCTGTGCCATATTTTTCGTTTTCTGGTCCGCCGAACAGGTTTAACCATTTTTGCGGGAGTCGCATCCGCGAACCAGTTTCCTTTGTCCGGTATCCTCCATAAGCCCCTGTTTCGCCGGTCATTATTGCATGCCGTATTGTAGCATTCTTCGGAGTCGGGTTTTGGAGTCTTTGTATTTTCCCCGCTTTTTCTTTACTTATCACCGGAAAGCCGTGCTCTCTGATAACCTGCACCTTGCTTTTCAACGGCTTTAAAAACACAAAATTATCAAAAGTATGATGGACCAGTTGATTGCTTTTATCTTCAAGCACTGACACGCTTACGCCCGGAATATCTTTTGCCACTTCTTGCCGCAAAAATGTCAGTAAGGTAATACTATCAAGCCCTCCTACCGAGCAGAAAACTTCTCCGCCCATCCGGTCATAAAACTCTCTTGCTTTAATTTTTGCATGTACGATTTTCGCCTCGTAGGGCAGCGATGCTTTTTGCAAAAACTCTTGTGGTGTCATTTCCCACCTACCCCTTCCGCGCATACGCGCGCAAAACTTAACTTACGTTAACGAACTCGACTTAATTTCCATATTTTTACTTTTATTCCAAAAACTCAACATCCTCAACGCTCCTGGCCACCACATACAGCCCACCATGAGCCTCAATGTCCGCCTGAAAGTCCATCTGCCATTCGGACAGCTTGCCTTTTGGAGCCTTCACCTCGATGTACACCGTCCGGCCGTTCTTGATCGCCGTCAAATCGCTCAGCCCCTTGTGACTCCCAAGCCCCTGCTGATGCCGGATCACGAACCACCCACGCCAGCGCAGGAAGTCCCGAATCGCGTTTTGGATCTCCGTCTCCGTCGGTCCCTTGGGCTTGCTCTTTTTGCCCTTAGCCAATCTTGAGAACTCCGCCTCACTCATCCGCATGGCTGTTGCTCCAGCAGGTCAGGGTTTTCATGGACGTTTCCGATGACTTCAAACGTCGCCAGCGAAAAATCTTTTATTCTTGTAAATTCTTTTCTAAATCCCCACTCGAAGCCAAAGCACCCGTCACGAAACTCAATTACTACATTTTGCCGTGCAATCACACTGTCGGCACGGCTCCAATCGTATAACTTGACATCCAACACATCCCTCTCATAAATCTCCTTGCCTTTCTTGTCGCAAAGGCCGGTAAACTGCATGATATCAGCAAGGCTTCCGCTGTTTTCCTGGGTGCATCCGAAAGAATCGTCATAGTCTTCATACCAGCGACAAACAAGCTTATTTTCGTTATCGAACCAAAAACCATACCCGCAAGGCCAATTCTTCTTATCCCTTCCGTCCGAGTAGACCATATAGCCGTTGTCATCTGATTCCGGGTCCCACGCCCGAAACTTAATCTCTCTCACAACCTCGCCTCCCTGCAACTAAAACAATGGGTACGGTCCGCCTGCGGATCCACGGCAATCGCGCAGCCATCGCAAGGATTCCGCTTGGCAGCCACGCACAACGCTGCAACGATCACGCCGACGCAGGCCCCGATAAGTACACCGATAAAGACTCCTGCTTCAAAGCTCATGCGGTTTCTCGCCTCCCCTTAACCACGTCCGGATGCTTATTGCACAGCTGCACGAAAGTCGTAATATGTCCGTTGCGCTCCATTCGCATTTTTATTACACCGCCGCTTGTCGGGCATGGCTTGCGTGGGACATTGCAACCTATGCAAGTTTGCGACCGTGCAAACGAAATCTCGTTGTAATTCCTAAGTACCGCCTCTTCACTAATCTCTGGAAAATAAGCCCGTGCATACTCCATAACGTCTTGGAAAGACTTGCTTTTTCTGGTCACGTTCGCCACCGCCTCATGCCCTTGCTCCGCTGTTTTTCTGGCAATGGAAATGCACTTGGCAAGGCGTTCGGATTCCTGGCGATCCCAGTACTTGGGGTTGTACTGCTTTTTCTCTTTGTCAAAGCGTTGGTCTCGCCGCAAATCTTCAATCGCATCGAAAACCTCGCTCACTGTCGGAAAGTATTTGCTGGACGTTTCCAGCATGATAAATGCCGTTTCCAACAGGCTGTCTTCCGTTTGCGCAAACCGCTCGCAGAAAATGTCTATCTTGCCAATCACCCGCTCGTCTTCCATGCGGGGACCCGTAAAATTATCAACGCCGCGCCATATAAGCCGCTCAATCGTACTCCTCTTAGCCACTAGACTGCCTCCTTCCCTCGCGTTCCTGCATCATTCGCGTCACTCGCTCCCGCTGGCTCTCTCGCCTTACATGTGGCGCTGCTCTCGCTCCGCTTTGCACATACGCCTGCCGGATCGCATCGACTGTAAGTAAGCCTTTTCCGTGCCACTCCCAAAGCTGCTTCTCGATCACAGACATCGGGCGCTTTACTTCGCCGCCAGACAAGCCTACCTTGCGAATCGCCTCCAAGACAATTTCTTTTGGGAACTCGCTCAACCAGCGATTGACCTCCTGCAACTCAAATGCGCTACGCAGGGTGTCGCCGTTATACATCACCAATGCTAATGCTGCATGCGCCTCGCGCACGTCATCCTCATCAAGACGGTCTTTATGAGAATCAGGATGAGGAGGATGAGAATCAGGAATCAGAGAATCAGAGAATGGGGAATCAGGAATCAGAGAATCAGCCGGAGTGACAACTGCCTTTCCTGGAGCACTTTCTGCCTTTTCTGGAGTTGTTCGCTCCATTACTGGAGTAGCACTAGATTCTTCTGGAGCACTTTCTGCCTTTTCGCAATTTGGAGCAGGAATTTCGCTAGGTTTTTCGTTTTTATGCGGGTTTTGGTGCTTAGAAAAATTAACGATCTGAATATATTTGCCCGAGCCAACCTGATACCGCAAAATGAATCCTTTTTCCGCCAATTGCTCCAAAAGTTCATCAACGTCACAGTTGTCGCATGGAAAAACTTCCATCTTTATTTTCTTAGGACGATCATCAAGCCGGCCTTCTCTGTCGGCTAAAGTCCACAGTCCAATAAAAAGCAGCCTGCCTAGAGGATCTATTTCAACCAAATCCTCGTTTGTAAAAAATCCTGGTTTTATATTCCGAGCCCTAGCCATCCACTCACCCCCAAGAGGGGCTCGCGGCCCCTCTCTTAATCAAAATTTCACGCTACATCGAACAGATCCCCTTGCGCTCTCTTGCCGTTAATGTACTCCTCACACTCTGCTGCAAGTACATTCAAGCAATCTACGCAATCGCCAGAAAGCAATTGGTTTTCATCTTCCTGTCCGCCCTCGTTATACGTCTCAGATGCCTTGTGTGGAGTATTAATGTTTAGATCGCAGTTGGCATTATTTAGCCTCATGGATGCGCTAATTGTTGCCCCCATTGTTTCGTTTTCTCCGCCGTACGAATACGAGACGCCTTTTACAGTAATCCTGTCTATATAGCTTTCCGGTAGTTCGCACATTTCGATAACATGCTCATTCAAGTCCGATAGAGCTTTATAAAATGTGGGCATTGCCTCTTCGGAGCGGGTGAACTGATATTCGTCCCAAGAATATGAGGTGACTTGTTTTTCATAAAGCATCATGATCTTTTTTTCTTTGGTAAGTTTGACTTTTTTAATGCGAAGCACCACAATTCTCCTTTCACGCATTCCCCACGGCTGCTTCCAAAATCTCATCATCGGTCATAGGCCGTTCTGGCGCCTTAACCTCGCCAGTTTCCATGTCAACGTCATACGTGGCTGTGAAAAAGCTCTCGCCAGTGACGCCTGTCTTATCTTCTTGAACCTTGACAACGCTTTCATCGCGGCTTATGCCTTCCATAATGGCCTGTGCCTCTACCGAAATTGGCATGTACTTAGTCATGGCCTTCATGGCAGTCTTCTTGGCCATCTCATCGAAGTGATCCGCCCAGGGTCCAAATAACTTTCCTTCTTTGGTTTTGGATTTGGAAAACTTTTGCGCATGTGCCATAGCTTCGTCTTTGCTGATGTAGAAGAACCCGTAGCCGCCGTCTTTCAGGTGATACACCGAGTAATAGCCAGTGACTTCGCCACGCTCGCTGGTGGCCGGCTTGTGCTTCAATGTGGCGTGAACGCCAAGCTCATAATCAAACTCATCGCTTTCCCGGACTTCGTAGGCATATACTTGGGAGACATCTCCCGTGCGCCGAACAAGGTCCAGCAAGCCTTTGTATCCGATCTGGAACTGGGCTTCCATCTTTCCTGTTTTTCCGTTACGGAACGGCACCAGATACGCATGCCCGATCAGGTTCGGTTCTAGTCCCAGCGTTGCGCAATTCATAATGGCGCCGACTACGCTCTCCGGGGTGCATTCCATGAGCGTTGGATTTCTGGAGATTGCCTGCAGCCCGATCCGCGCCATGCGCTCCGGCGTTACGTGCTTTGGTACTAGGCTTTGCATGGCTTTAAATTGTCTGCCGAGCTCCGAGGTAATCACCGTGGTAAAAGCCTGCTCTTTTTGCTGCTGTTGGGTAAGATTCACACTTTGTGCCTTGTTGGCCAAGGCTTGATTATTTCCGTTTGCTGCTGCCATAATATCTCCCGCCCCCTCCTATTTCACGGAGAACCGCCTGCTGGCAGCTCCCTCTTTTGTGTAGTTTTGGTATACGCCAGGGTAATCTGCTTCAAACTTGGCTTTGTCGAACGTCTCGCGCGGCTTCGAGCTCTTCCAAAACACCTTGCGCTCGCCGCACTCGCCAGCTTCGTTCTCGCCAAGAAATTCTTTGAGGTGGTTTTCAGCGAGCCGGACTGCTTCTTCTGCAGTCTTGACGCTTTCCTTGCCAGCCTCATGCTGCTCGATCCAGAAGGCGGCGTCCGCCGGCAGGTCAATAGTGTTTCCGTTGGAGCTCGGAAGTTCTCGCTTCAGCGCCTCCGTGCTGGCCTCGCTTCCGTCGATGGCTGGACGTGTTTTTGTCTCAACCAGCCGCCAAAACTCTGCTTCTTTTTCAATCAGCATCTGAATGATTTCTTCATTACGCGGAATCTCTTTCCAGACAAAGGTTTGGCCGCCGATCAAAACCGCGATATACCATTTTTTTAGGCCTGTCACGGCCATGTAGTGTTGACACTGCAGGTAATATTCATCCGGCACCTCATCGCCATCCCAGCGGCTTTCCTGGCGCCAACCGGCGGTCTTGCACTCAAGGCCGGCTTTCTCTCCAACAACCAGCCGATCCACGTTGGCAAACATGTGCGAGTGCTCTGGGTGAAACAGGATCGCATTGCGGCGCTTGACCTTCTTTCCGGTTCGGCGCTCAAATTCTTTTGCGACCACTTCCTCCAGGGTGTTTCCCCAGTAAACGGATTCTTTTTCGCTCAGGTCTTCCGCTTCAACCATGCCGGTTTTCTCAAGCCACAGGGCTACCGGCGACTTGTACTTACTGATTCCCAAGAGTGCGGCCACATCGCTGCCGCCAATGCCGTTTTTGCGAGCCTCAAGCCAGTCCTCGTGGCTCATATTGATGGTTGCGATCGCGCTCATTCGACACCTCCTATATTTCCTGACAAGCCATAGAAAAGCCACCGTAATAGCCGTTGTGTTCATTGTGGTTTACAACCGTAAAAGAGCCTTTGCTTGTAGTGATAATAAGGAATTGCGTTTCGTGCGTTCCGTATTCGCCTTCTTCGTCCGGCCCGTTTTGAATTTGCGCATTTTGAAACGTAGCGCCATTAAAGTAAGAGAGATCGTCGTCAGTACGCATATAACGAGACTCGCAGCAGCTTTGCCCGTCGTCCCAAATTTTAATTCCCGTTCCGTCAGTAAAAAGAATGCGCAAATCCTCTTCGTCCTGCGGCATGAGCGCTCGCTTTATTTCCTTTCCTTTTGCCGCTTCAATAGCCCGCATAGTGCTTTCGCCGCCAAAAAGATTGTTTAAAGCCACCCGGATACCAATGCTCATTCGTCCTCATCCTTTCCTGCGAAGTTGTATTCCCAGCAATCCTTGCAATATTTATGAAGATCTAGCCCTTGACCATAACGAAGATTCCCTTCTTTTGTAGGCGCTCCGCAGTCATGGCAGCGTTCCAGTTCCTCTTCGGCTGCATCCGGGGCGTCCGGGCCTCGGAACGGATACGCTGCGCTTTTCCAAGAAAGCTGCGTCACGTCAGGAAGCATGATTGCCGCCTCCCTTCAAAATCACAACGATGTCTTTTCCTTGCTCACGCTTACGAAGGTTAATTTCCCGGCTTAGCATCTGCGACCGACTATATACCGCAGCGGCATCGCCGACTAAATCCACAATCAAGTTAACCTGCTCCGCCTTGCGAGACACTACTTGAAGTCCCGGGACGCGAACATCACTAAATAAAAGCTGACCAATTTTATTTGCTAATGCCATGGCTTCTTCAACCTCACTACTATTAAGGGGAAGTTGGTACATTACGACACGCTCCTTTTCATTGCCAAAAATTCGCCTTCCATGCGCCAGAGAAGGTGCCGCAGGTCATTCGCCATGGCTACCATTCCGACACCCTCCACCATGGCGATGGCGCATTTGAGAGAGTGTAGCTCGTTCTGACGCTCAATGAGCTGCCGATCAGTCATTTCCCCACCTTCCCCACAGACATCGTGGTCCAAACAAATCCGCACTTCGGGCAAGCCATCTTTTTCATGCGGCCGCCAAATGTTTCGGTAACAGTTCCTTTTGCCCCGCACTCCGGGCAGTGGGTAACTTCCTTGACATTGCTCATGCTGCCTCGCCTCCCTGCCGCATCTTTTCCCAAATGACTTCCTGCATGGCGCGAGCCCACCCAGCAGCAAACTGATTATGCATACCAAGGTGGCGCCGCCGAGAATCCTTGAGAGCTTCGATGCTCATTGCAAAAAGCTGACGAATATTGCGCAAGCCAGCTTGATATCCCTGGCGGTACTGCTCAGACTCAAGCATTTTTTCATGAAGCGTATTAAACGCCTTGGCTGTTTTTTCACTCATGTAAATCGCTCCCTTTCCGATGCATACGAAAAGTGGTATACTATCGGTGATAATGTTTTTCTCGTGAAGTCGCTGGCGCTGCAACGCTGGCGACTTTTTCTATTGGCTGTAAGGCCAGTGAAATCAGTGAGCCAACACACATCCACGCTCCTCTTTGAACCTTGCGCCAAATAGGCACCTCGTGAACGTCGATGCGATCATCATAAGCAACTTGGATCATGTCCGGCTCGTGACTGCGAAGAATATTAATACCGGCCTGGTAACAAATGACCGCTCTAGATACTCCACCACGGTCGATCTCTGGCAGCAGCCTGCGCCCAATCGGGCTCAACCTCAGGTGTTCGTATTCCAAATACGGGTCCTGGTACAATTCCGCCATGCTTATGACCGTTTCATCTGTTGGCCTGTTGGCCGATTCATAGCTCCAAAGCGTCCTAGTCGATATATGCAAAGCCTCTGCCGCTGCTTCCTGACTCATTCCCGCCCGATCCCGGCTCTCGCGATAGGGATTACGGAAACTTTCAGTCTGATTCGCGAATCCTTGCTTCATGGTATTCACCTCCCTCCAATGCGATAATGGAATCAAGGGGTTAACTACCTCGCACCTCCACTCACCCGCTTCATGCGGGTTCTTTTTTTAAGCAAATGCAAGCGCAAAGAAAACGGTAATTCCGAGAAGAGTGGCGCCGATGACCGTGGAAAGAATGCTCGGCAGTTCTCTGCGGATTGCTTGCCCGAAGGAAAAGCGGATATTATCTAACTGCATCGTTTCACTCCTCTCTGGGTAAACTTCCGAGAACAAGACCAGTTTTTACAGGTATCAACGACCTTATGGTTTTCAGCATCCCACAGCCGGTACCCATGACCAGGCTTGATCTTCGCGCCGCACACAGCACAGACTTTTTGCTTTGCCACTCTCATGCCCCCTTTGCTTTTTCTGCAGCGGCCTCCGCCGCCATGGCCTCTTCAACCTCAATCCGGGCCTCCACTTTCATCGCCACCCGCAGGGCCTTGACCTGCTTTTCCTCATTGGGAGTATAGGTCTTCACGACCTCGCAGACGTTTCGTCCTACATGGTGGATTTCGCGGATCTCCTTGATCTGTCCATCGTCGCCGATGGTCACGGCTTGGACTTCTGGATGTGCTGCCAAAAATTCCAGTTGAGCTTTTGTTGCTTCCAACACAGCCGCACTGGCGGTTTCAATGGATTCCCCTGAGCTGGCCGCCAAGTCATGTGCCGCCTTCTCGGCCAAACCAAGGACCTCTTGGACTAGCTCGCCGGTGTGGTTGTATTGGGTCAGGAGCTCGGTGATCTCTTTCTCTAAAACTGTTTTCACTTACGCCCTCCTTTCCATCTGATGATTTCTTTACCAAAACAAGCTCAAGGCCTAGCGCTGCAAAGACTTTTTCGGCGGATTCAAGCGTCGGCGACCTTTTGCCATTGCAGTAATAAGAGATAGACCTTTCAGTTAAGCCGCACTTTCTCGCAAACTTTGCGTACGACAGGTTATGTTGCTTAATTTCTGCTGCAATAATTTGCTTAAAGTCAATCACGATACATTGCTCACCTCCAATTTAGGTAGTACAATATTCAGGAACATTTGTTTGTGTTTTGGAGAGAGGAGTGATTTCTTATGTGGATTGATCAACTGCAAAACTGGATTAATATTGTTGTTATTTTCGTTGTGAGTACACTTGGGACAGCGTTTGCCAAGATATATCTTGAAAAAATTATATTTACAAAAAAGCTCCTTGATTTCGCAAGCCATCTAATTCCAACGATCATATTTTTCCTGGCTAGCACTTCAAAAGAGGTATGTCACTGGGTCGGTTTGTTAATTGGTTTTTCGGATGTTGCCGGATTTTACTGCTTAATCTGGTTTGGATTCATGTCTTTGACTACTACACTGCTTTTTCTATTTGAAATATCTAGGAACGACGCAGTCAGTAAGAAGTAGCCCGACTATCAAACCGCAAAGCCAACTAGCAACGTACTCTATTGGGATTGCATCAACATTAATCATGTTTCACCTCCTACGCCGCCGAGTTTGGGCCGCCGCCCTTTAATTGCATTTTGCAATATCTTTGGTCAAAAAAAAGCCATTGCACCGTAACTCCAAAAAAACTAGCTAGCTTCGCTTTTGTAATATCATCAAATTCGCGTTCCCCCCTCTCTCCAAGGGAGATCATCGACTGAGAAATACCAACCTCTTGCGCTAGCTGTATCTGCGTAAGATTCCTTCGTTCACGCATTTTTACCAAGCGCTTATTCTCCATTTGAGCCACCTCCTTTATTGCACTTTGCAATTTTAGTATACTATTGCATTTAGCAATAGTCAATGACTTTTTGCAATAAACGGTTCAAAAATTACATTTTGTAATATAAAATGATTCTAACAATACGAAAGGCGGTCTTGCTATGAGCATCCTCGGTGAGCGTTTAAAACAATTGCGCTCCAAAAAAGAACTAACTCAGGCCGAAATGGCTAAAGAAATAGGGATTTCTCAAAGCACATACGCCTTATACGAAACAGACAAGCGGCAACCAGACTATGATAAGCTTTTTTCGATTGCTCAATATTTTGCCGTGTCGACAGACTACCTGCTGGGCGTATCCGACGATCCGCGCCCCCACAACCCTTCTACCGGCAAAGAAGCCTCGGCTCGCGAAACACGCCAGCTTGAGCAACTGCTCGAAATGGACGGCCTTACTTTCAAAGGTGCCCCGCTTTCCGAAGATGACCGGAACAAAATCAAAGCAGCCCTGGAAATTGCTTTCTGGGACGCCAAGGAAAAGAATAAGAAAAAATGACTCCTCTGCCCTACTTTTACTGATCGCACTTTAGACGCAGCAGCATACAAAACCAAAAACGCGGCAAGACAGCTTGACCGCGCTTTTTTGCAACTATTTCCTTGAACATACGTTTGTTAATGGGAGGTTCGCGTGAATATTCCTCTTCGCATTAGAAATTTAATTAGAAAACATGATACAAACGATCCATACATAATCGCGAAAGAACTGGGGATTACGGTGCTTGTCTTGGAGCTGCCAGAACGCACGTACGGCCTGTTTAAGCGCGTGCTTGGAAGAAAGTACGTCCTAGTCAATGATAGCCTACCGGAAGGCATCCAGCGCTTTATTGTGGCCCATGAATTAGGGCATTACATCATGCATCCCAGATATAGTTACTATCGTATGGAACATCGCGGGTATTATGCGTCAACTAGGAAGGAGGAAGAGGCAGATAAGTTTGCTCTGTTGCTGTTGAAAGGGTAACTGAAAGGAAGTGAGTTTTCCTCGTGGGTTTCTTCGATTTTCTTAAGGTTAATGAATTTAAAAATGAAATTGCCAAGCTACAATCCGAATTGCATTCTGCCCAAGCAGAAAATGCCGAACTGAGAAAAATCAAATACACCACAGACCAATTAAACTATCTGGACTTAGAAAAAGAAATTGCATCTCTTCAAGAAAGAAAAACTCAGTCTATTGGCGAGATTGATAAAATCAAAGCCGACAAAGAAGTAATCGAAAAGAATATTGAATCATACATTCAGGAACTGGAAATCAAACAGCAAGTAGCTTTGGAGAAATGCTGTACGGCTGAAGATTCTTTAGAAAAAGTAAACAAGTCTATAATAAGCGCTCAAAACAAACTGTCAAAAATGAAAACTCTTTATAAGAGTGTGGACCACTCGATAAATTGTTATTTTAAACATTTCGCATCAGAATACTCCGTCTCCATCCCGCCGGCGGATCTTGCTTTTTTTAACGAAATTGCGCCTACTGTTACCTTAAAACTACATAGCATGGATGTGCGCGATTTGAAGAAGGCGTATAACGACAATGCTAAGATCATAAGCCAAACTCTCGAAAAATACGATGACCGCTATACAACCAAGGCCAATAAATCCATTTACAGGCTCATGGTCCTGGCATTGCAAGCAGAACTTCAAAATATTATTTATGACATGAAGTACGGAAAGCTAGAGGACGCCACCGGGCATGTAAAAGAGGTCACTGCTAAGTATATGCAGATTGCCTCCGACGGAAACCAAAACATCGCAGGAACCATGTTGAAATTTATAGGAGAAATTGAATATCTCTTTCTCCAAGCGGTAATGATCGAATATGAGTACTATGTCAAAAAGGAGCAGATCAAACAAGAACAAGCTGCTCTGCGCGAGCAAATGCGCCAAGAGGCAGAAGAAAGAAAAGCTCTCGAACAGCAACGCCAGCAGATTGAAAAAGAAGAAAGCAAGTACATTACAGAAATAGAAAACGTTCGTTCTATGCTCTTAGCATCTGCTGACAATGAAAAAATCATACAGTTAAATGACAAAATTCGGGAACTTGAAGAAATGCTCGCGCAAGTCGAACACCAAAAAGAAGATATTATCGCCCTTCAAAACGGCAAGGCCGGAAATGTTTATGTTATCAGTAACCTTGGCTCGTTTGGAGAAAATGTCTTCAAAATTGGCATGACTCGCCGCTTGAATCCGCAGGATCGAGTCAATGAGCTAGGCGATGCGAGCGTGCCTTTTAAATTTGACGTTCATAGTTTTATTTTCTCAGACGATGCTGTCTCACTAGAACAGCAATTGCACTCTGCTCTTCACGAAAAGCGAGTCAATAAGGTCAATATGAGAAAAGAGTTTTTCAACACTTCCATTGATGATTTAGAAAATCTTGTGCTAAGCGTTGACCCAACCGCTGAATTTAATTCAACGATGTTGGCCGAGGAATACAAGCAAACACTGTCTTGGGGAGAATACGCCGATTAGTTAGTATTGAATAATACTCTTGGTTTGCTCTGTTCTTGAAAAAACACATTTATCCGAAAGAGGTGCAATCGTGAATATAAAAAAGAAATCACCTGTAATATTTCTAAGAAAAGTATTATCTAGCCTCATCTTGGGAGCATTTCTTGTTTTTCTTGTTTCTGGTTGTGGCGGAAGTTCTGAAAAAATCATACCTCAATCTGCAGCTCAACTATCTCCTGACGAGCTAAAAAAGCACCAAGAAATATTTACAGAATGGAATAAAGCATTAACTTCCGACTTAAAGCAATTCGATACGGTCTGGTCAGAATGGAAAAAGACTTTTGATGGGATGGCCAATGGTCAAATTAGTCGTCATGAAGCATATTCAAACTTCAAGAATATTTCCGTACAAATGAATTCCCTATCGACAAAATTTTTCAAAATCAAACCTCCATCTAATTTATCTAAAGAAGATCAAAAGTTGCTAGAAGAAGCGACCTCTAATTTTTCGAACATGGCATCTGCACGACAGTCTGCTGCTGAAAAAATGATGAAGATGATTGATGAAAATGATTATAAGCCGAGCCGAACTAACGAGGTCGTCGATATCATCAAAGGTAGCGAAGGTAATATGATTCGTGGTGTAGCCAGTATCGTCGGAGTTCAAAAAAACTTACACCTTGTTGATAGTCAAAAATAGTTTAAAGCCGCACTTACCCGAATTTCGAACCTAGGAGATGACCCCAATGGACCAATCATCAGAAATAGCCAAAGATCTAGTCTTGGCTCTGATCCACGAGAAGGCGCTGCGGCTGGTGCCGAGCAACACCTCCCGCCCGGAGGAAATTAACAAGTTTGCTATTGAGCAAGTAAAGGAGGCGTATAGAGAGATCTATAACATGATATCTGAAAAAGATTAATTTTGTACAGAAAGAAAGTGACGAAATGGTAAAAAAACTAGCCCTTTTGTTCATGCTTTTCTTGCTCCCATCATTAGCCAGCGCCCAGCAAATTGACGTTCGCTTCTTAGACATCGATCAATACATAATGGCTAAAGACAACGTAACGTTGATTGATGTCCGCTCGACTATGAGCCGCGGCCGAAGCAAGTTAGAAATTCCAGGAGAAGTCTGGATCAATCCTAAAAGCGGCGCCGCTCTCGATTCTTTTTTGGCATCCGCCGACAAAGACACTTCGTATGTAATTTTCTGTTCTTGTACTGATGATAATTACAGTATTCGCACAGCGCAGATATTAGCAAAGAACGGTTTTGAAAAGGTCTTTGTACTAAGAAATGGTTGGGACGTTCTCCAGAAGAACGACACCATAGAAAAAGTGGAGGTGCAATAATGAAAAAGGTTTTCTTACTCGCAGCGCTTTGTCTCTTTCTTCTTCCGGCAGTTGCGTTCTGTTCCCCAACAGATGCGGTGCCTCCTTCTGATACAGCTGCGCTCCAGGTCAGCCAAGCACCGGACGCAGACCCAAACTCTATCGCTGGCATGAAAGACCCAGACCTCGTTCCGATGCAGCGCGGCTGCTGTAGCCATCACGGCGGCGTAGCATATTGCGATGAGGAAAGAGGCCGTTATGTTTGCAACGATGGCACATACAGCCCGACCTGTAGATGCTAAACAAAATACTTAGCGGCCTTCGCTGGCCGCCTCTCTTTTACTCATTTTTATCGAACGTACGTTTATTATTTTAAAAGAAAAACCGCCTTTCGGCGGCTTGCATTTCATTCATCAATTTTGAATAACGGCAATTGTTCTGGCTTCGGATGAACCTTAATTACCTTTGCTATCTCGTGCTCCGTTTTTAGTCCTGATGCAGTTATAGATTGTTTGGTTTTCAACACAACCTCTAACGTATCTCCCTTAGCAAATACAATCTCACGACTATCTACTTGAGCAAGAAACTCATGGTCATGAATTACTGCCCAAATCTTGCACTCTCCATCATCCAATCGCCATTTATTGGACTCATCAAATGATAAATTAGCAATACGAAGCAATGCGCGTCTTTCGGTTTCGATAACTTCAGTATCTTCAATGTTTGGAGGTTGGAAATAAGCCAATTCTTCTTTCGTAATTTTTACTGGAGGAATAGTCTTATCTAACAAAGGCCGTGACTCGAAGGAGTCAATTCCTTTTTCCTCCAATGGTTTTAATACTCCAGATATTTTTTGCCTAACCGGAATGTTTCTATACAGCGAAACTACCTTTTGACTTACTTCGATATATTCCGGAACATTCCCATTACTTGGTATCTCTATCCTGACATTTCCGTTTTCAATGATTGTAGCGGATTTCGGCTTTTTCCCCTTAAGTTTCTTGATTAAGTCAACCAATGAAATTCCGGTAATACCGCAAAATAGTCCCACCGAACTTAGCAATTCGCCTATGTCGACTTCAGCTGCAAACCCAGTAATAAACTTTAATTGCTCGGACAAGGTATGCAAAACTTCAAGATTAACTTCAAAAGATCCTCGCTTCATGTCCGCTTTGACTAAAACTTTTAGTTTTGAATCTTGCCCATTGAGGATATGGTTCGATTCTTCAAGAACCTCTCCTAACGCTAACAAAGCTGGCGCCAAGTCGCGAACATCCATCATCCCCGTATCAACTGCTTCACCACAGTATGCAATACGGATTGTTTCTTTCGCCATAATGACGCCCCCTTTCTGTATCTAAGTATACAATTTTGCTAAGACAATGAAAAGAATTAATCTCTGAAAAGATAGCTCAGAAAGGAAGAAATAATGAAAACAGCCATATACTGTCGTGTGTCGACGGATGACCAGGAGGCCCGCGGCACTATCGACGCCCAAGTCGAATTCGCCACCAAATACTGCGACCTCCACGAAATAGAGATAACTGCCTGGTACAAAGATGACGGAATTACAGGTACTCTCCCGCTCGAATCCCGCCCGGAAGGCTTACGACTACTCGAAGATGCCAAGGCAGGCAAGCTGGACACTCTGCTCATCTACAAGCTTGACCGCTTCGGACGCTACGCTAGAATTATCCTAAACGGCGTCCATCAGCTCGAAGAGCTTGGCGTGCAGGTTCGCTCCATGACAGAGCCCTTCGACACCGGCAGCCCCGCTGGCCGTTTTCTGCTAACCATCCTTGCAGGCGTAGCTGACTTGGAACGCGACAACATCCTTGCGCGCATGGCGATCGGAGCTGAACGAGCTGCAAAGGCCGGTAAGTGGCTTGGCGGCATTGTCCCCTTTGGGTACTTCGTAAATGACGATGGGTTCCTAGAGGTCAATGAAAACAAAATGACCGGCTGCGAAATGTCAGAAGCCGACGTGATTCGGTTGATATTCCAACTCACAGCCGAAGAGGGCATGTCCACCATACAAATCGCCGACCGTTTTAATGCCATGCAGCTACCCACCCGCTATGTAATTGATAATCGAAAAATCATGCGCGGCAAAAGAAAAGTCAGCACTTCGGGATACTGGCATCCGAGCCGCATCCTCTCCATTCTTCGCTCCGCCACATACAAAGGTATCCACCACTATGGCAAGCGATCTAAGAAGGAAGTCATCTCCCGGGAAGTGCCGGCTATCGTCTCGGAAGACATCTGGGAACGCTCCCAGGAAGTCATCGAAGACAACCGCATCGATTCCCTCCGAAACTCTAAGCAGCGGTATTTACTGCGGAGCTTAATTAAGTGCGGTTCCTGCGGTCTGACCTACTGCGGTGTGCCAGATGTTCGCCACAATAAGCGCTATTATGCTTGCTCTGGAAAGACTAAATACCGTGGACCAATAGGAAAGTGCCGCTCGAAAAATGTTAGTGCGGAATGGCTGGAAGAACTAGTCTGGAACGAGTGCGTGAATTTTATCCTCTCCCCTGGCGAAGCAGTGAAGAAAATAAACGAAGACCAGACCATCATAAAAATAGATTACTCCCATGAGCTGCAGCTCGTTGAAGGAAAGCTGTCCCAAAAGCAAGATGAGCGCATGATGATCCTTGACGCCTACCGCCGGAATATCATTTCTGAGCCGGATATGATAGTGCAGGTTTCCAGAATTAATACCGAACAGACCTTGCTCGAGCAGCACGAATCAGAACTAAAAAAAGCCATCGCAACAAGCGACCGCTTAGATACTCAACAGAGCGAAGCTATTAAACTTTTAACGGATTTGCAGCCACGACTGAAAACTGGAGACCCCTTGTCTTTTGAGGAAAAGAGAGCCATCTTGAAATTGCTTATCAATGAAATTCGGATCCATACGATTGAGGACCCGGATTGCGACGAGCTGCGCCGCAAAGTGAAGGTGACAATTGATTTCTCAATTAGTCGCTGTTCGTCAAACTTGTTAACTACACGGACAGGGATTTCTGGCTGCTATCAGCAAAAACGAGGCCGGAAACGTATAATTTCCCTGGGCTCTGGCGATGGAAACGCGCCCCTCTTCCAAGGGTTGACGCAATACCTCCAGGACCTGACGCGAGAACTCAGGCAGTTCGTCAAGAAATAGTACGCCGCGATGACTTAGGGTAATTTCTCCCGGACGCGGCACCGAACCGCCGCCTACCAAGCCAGCCATCGAGATCGTATGATGGGGCTGCCTGAAGGGGCGTTGTTGAACAAGACCGGCTTCTCGCGGCAGTAACCCTGCAATACTATAAATGCGAGTTACTTCCAGCGCTTCCTCTGGCGTAAGCGTCGGCAAAATGGAAGGAAGCCGCCGCGCCAGCATCGTTTTGCCGGTCCCTGGCGGGCCGCTTAATAAAACATTGTGTTTACCGGCCGCCGCAATCTCTAAAGCTCGTTTCGCGCCTTGCTGCCCTTGTACTTCGGCAAAATCCCCTCCAGCCAACACAGGCGACATGCTTTGAGCCATCTCTGCCGCATCCGCCGGCAGCAACAGCTTTTTCTTTTGCAAATGCTCCATCAATGCCTGTAAGGAAGCTACGCCAAAAGCCTGTACGCCAGTTACCAGCGCCGCCTCCTGCAAATTCTCCTGCGGCACATATACCGTCTGGATTCCCGCCTTGCGGCAGGCGTCTACCATTGCTAAAACACCCGGTACAGGACGCACCAAGCCCTCAAGAGACAGCTCGCCCATCGAAACAATGCCGCGAATATCATCCGGCTGCAACTGCCCGGTTCCCGCTAAAAGCCCTAAGGCTAGCGGCAAATCCAAAGCAGCCCCTTCTTTACGCATATCCGCAGGCGCCAAATTGGCCGTAATGCGCCGCGCCGGAAATTCAAAACCAGCGTTCCGCACCGCCGCCCTCACTCTCTCCCTAGCCTCTCGTACCGCCGTGTCCGCCAAGCCGACAATTTCAAAGGCAGGCAGCCCATTTGATAAATCCACCTCGACGGTAATGGGCACGCCCTCAATACCGCAGGTGGCGCAACCAAAAGTTTGCGCGTACAAAACACATCCCCCCATGCGAGAAGCCGGCTCTCCGTCTGTTGACGTAGAGCCGGCCTTGCTGTATTTCCCCCTACATGCCAAAAGCATTGGGTATATGATGAATCACCGGAGCTTCTTCTTGCTGCAGCACTTCAATTACATCCATGCGGCAGGCCGCTTCGGTCAAACCCTTTTGCAGCAGCCACAGCTGCGCCGTGCGCAGCAATTTCCGCTGTTTGCCCCAAGTAACAGCCTCCGCCGGACTGCCATATCCAGCGCTGTGTCTTGCTTTTACTTCTACAAAAACGATGATGCGTCCCTGGCGGGCAATAATATCTATTTCCCCCATCGGACAACGAAAGCGTCGCTCTAAAATGACGTAGCCTTCCTTGACCAGCCAGTCGGCCGCGCATTCTTCGCCGGATAAACCAAAGGCCAGATGCCGGGCCATCTCACGCCCTCCGCCGGCCAAGACGCTGGTCTACGCGGTAAACGTAGGCTAATACTTCAGCCACAGCCTGATATAGTTCCGCAGGAATTTCCCGGTCCAAATGCACTGCCATCAGCATCGCCGTAAGTGTTTTGTTCTGATAAACCGGCACGCCATGACGGCGGGCTGTATCTAAAATTTGCTCGGCCAAATAGCCGGCTCCTTTAGCAACCACTTTCGGCGCCGTCGTAACGCCGGCTTCATAGCGCATGGCAATAGCTTGACGCCGTTGGATCTCCTCTTTTTTTAGATCGTCTTCGCCTTTCTTGCCGTTCATCGCGCATCCCTCCCCGCCAGCATCGAGCGAATGGGCTCAAAGGTTTTCCGGTGAATCGGCGATGGCCCCAATTTTTGCAGCGCCGCCATATGCTCCGCCGTACCGTATCCCTTGTGTTCCCTCAATGAATATCCCGGATATTGTTCATCCAGTTTCGCCATCAGCTGATCTCGCTCCACTTTAGCCACAATAGAGGCCGCTGCGATGGAAGCGCTCAAGGCGTCCCCATGAATCAGCGCCTGACAAGGAATGTCTAAACGCTTTAAGTCCACCGCATCAGCCAGGATCGCCTGCGGCGCCGGCTGCAACTGGCGCACCGCCCGTTCCATCCCCCGTACCGTAGCCTGATAAATATTATACTGATCAATTTCCTCCGGTTCCACCCATACCAGCGAAATTGCCAGAGCCTGTCGCTGGACTTCCTCATACAGCCTGTCCCGCTGCAAAGGGGACAGCTTTTTGGAATCATTAATGCCTATTATTAAGCAGTCTGAAGGCAAAATAACAGCAGCAACCGCCACCGGGCCAGCTAGCGGTCCCCGGCCTGCTTCATCAACGCCGCAGATACGCTCTATGCCTTTTTGACGCCAAAGGCGCTCGTAACGGCCCATTTCATAAAGCCTGTCTTGTTCTTCCTGCTGACGTTGCATACGACGCTCCCGCGCGGTTAAAAGCTGCTGGACGCCTTTACGAGGATCGGCTTGCAGTTCTGCAAATAACTGCGCATTAATTTCCTCCGCCTGCAACAATTCGCGAATTTCCGTAATCGTTTTTTTCTGCGTCATCTGCCATTCCTTCCTGTCGCGCCGCCTTCGCGATGTTTTATGTATCATTTCTATTTTCTTCGGGTAATTCCTTTTTGCCTAGACCTAAGAAAAAAAAGAAAAACCGCAAAAGCGGTTTTTCTCCTATTATTCTGCTGGTAATTCCGTTGGCTGCTCTTGTAAAGGCGGATACTCCAGGGTCAATCTGCCTAGCTTACCATCCCGCAGTTCGCCCAAAACAATGCGCCTCGTTTTTTCCAAATCCACTACGCCGCCGGCTCGCAGACAGCCCCGCCGCACAGCAATTTGACGCAGAAGTTCTTCGGTGTCGGGAGGTAAAGGCAATTCTAGTTTATAACGTTCCGCCAGAAACTGCGGCTGATGCTCCCGCATCCAACCCAGGAAATGATCGATTACCAGTTCCATATCATAGACATCGTCGTTCAAAGCTCCGGTCAAAGCCAGCAAGATAGCAATATCCTGATCATCCATACGCGGCCACAGCACTCCAGGCATATCCAAGAGTTCCACGGACTTTCCGATTTTCAGCCATTGCTGTCCTCGGGTAACACCCGCTTTGTCCCCGGTCCGAACGGTAGCTACTCCCAAAAGACGATTAATCAAGGAAGATTTCCCTACGTTGGGCACTCCCAAAATCATCGCCCGCACCGGATGGTTCCGTATGCCTTTAGCCGCCAGCTTTTGCACTTTGGCTGCGCCAGCCTCTTCAATGCGATGGATAAAGGGCTTAATATTCTTCTTGCCGGAAGAATCCAAGGCAATCGCCGTAAATCCTTGCGTCTTGAAATACCGCAGCCACTCTTCCGTTAACGCCGGGTCCGCCAAGTCCGCCTTGTTCAAAACGATAAGGCGTTGTTTCCCTACAGTCCATTCCGTCAGCAACGGATTAGCGCTGCCTCTTGGAATACGGGCGTCCAGCAATTCTACCACTACGTCCACTAGTTTCAACTGCTCTCGGATGACCCTGTGCGCCTTGGCCATATGCCCCGGGAACCAATGAATATGTCTTTGTTTCATGAAATCCTCCGCGTTTTTAACGCTCTTAAGGCAGTTGTTTCAACTGATCCAAAGGCCAAAACACCATAATCGCCTTGCCTTTTACCATATCCAAGGAAACAAAGCCTACATCGCGGAAACGGCTGTCCTCCGAATTGTTCCGGTTGTCGCCCATCACAAAGATATGGCCTTCCGGCACGGTAGACAAAGGATAAGAACCACGCGTCTTCTCTAAAATGTACTCTTCATTTTGCAACTGACCGTTGACAAACACCCGGCCATCCTTAATTTCAATCGTATCGCCTGCAACGGCAATAACGCGCTTGATGAAATCACGACTGGGGTCCCGCGGATAACGGAAAACAATAACCTCGCCTTTGGCGGGTTGTTGAAAACGATAAATGAATTTATTGACCACCAGGCGTTCGCTATTAATCAACGTAGGACGCATAGACGGTCCTTCGACTAAATACAGTTCAACGATAAAATAACGAATAAAAAAAGCAAGTATCAACGCAATAGCGATTGATACAACCCAGTCTTTGATTTCTTGTCCTAGTTTGCTTTGGCTCATTTTCCACAAACCCCCATTCGAAGCCTCTGACCGTATACCTAGTTAATATTTACGATGAAAAAAGGGGACTGCTGCCAGTCCCCTTTTCGTCGCTTAGCGTCTTTCTCTGATACGCGCTGCTTTACCGCGCAGATTGCGCAGGTAGTACAGTTTGGCGCGACGGACAATACCGCGGCGCACTACTTCGATCCGCTCCAAACGGGGCGAATGCACCGGGAAAGTACGTTCCACACCTACATTGTAGGAAATGCGGCGAACGGTGAAAGTCTCACGCACGCCAGTACCTTTACGATGAATGACAACGCCTTCAAAAACCTGGACACGTTCACGAGTACCCTCGACAACTTTTACGTGGGCACGGACAGTGTCGCCTGGTTTAAAATCAGGGATGTCGGTACGGAGTTGTTCTTTTTCCAAAGCTTCAATGAGATTCATGGGTTTTCCTCCTTCATTAAGACGTTCGTATCCTGCTTTAGGTATAGAGGACCGCCTTATAAACATTAAAATTATATCATCTTCCCCGAGTTAACTCAAGAAAAAAATTAATCCTCACGCGCACTTTCAGCTTCATACCAAGCTTCGCCCAGCAAGCGGTCCAAAATGATAGCCACCGCCGAACGCACCGGCAGATGATTGTATTCGCCTGGCCCGTAAATTGGCTCTAAGATTGCGTCAAAACGGCTCATCGTTTCCGCCTCAATACCCCAGCCGGTACCAAATAAAATCAGCCATGGTTGCGCCTCCTGCTGAAGCTTGCTGCGCATCGTTCGATAGGAAATGCTGTTGGGATATACCCGCGCGTCGGTAGTAACAATCAACGGCCGCTGTCCTTCGGCTTCCTCAATGCGCTTGCACGCCTCTTCAATCGAAGCAGCCAGTTCTAGAACTTGAAAGGCTTCCTTGCGGTCCGGGTTGTATTCACTGCCGTAACCATCCCGCCAATAGCCAATAATGTCTTGTACAAGGCGAGCTTGGCTCTCGTGAGGATGAATGACAAAATAACGCGCTACATCATAGGTCCGGCAAGTCCTGGCCAAATCATGGACGTCAAAATTGGTTACCGCCGTAGCTACTACATCCATATTCCGGTTGTAAATCGGATAATGCACCAGACCTACATAAACCTTTGCTTTTTCCTTCATGACTCTTCCTCCTCGACTTCCGCCAGCAGTTTCGCGTCCGCCTTTTCCAGTTCGCGCCCTGTTAACAGATCAGGCCGCCGCTTCCAGGTATTGCGCAGCGCTTCTTTGCGCCGCCACCGCTGGATTTTCGCATGATCACCGCTGACAAGCACCTCTGGTACCTCCCAGCCGTTAAAACTGCGCGGCCGTGTATACTGCGGGTACTCCAAAAGACCATCATAAAAGGAATCATGCGGCGCCGAATCGCAGGAACCCAGCACACCGGGCACTAAGCGCGCCACAGCATCCGCCACAACCATTGCCGGCAGTTCGCCCCCTGTGAGCACATAATCGCCGATCGAAATGACTTCATCCACCACATGTTGGCGAACGCGTTCGTCAATACCTTCATAATGGCCGCATACCAAAATAAGATGCTCCTCCTTGGCCAGTTCCAACGCCTTGGCCTGAGAAAAAGGCGTCCCACCTGGACACATGAGCAAGACGCGCCCTTCGCCGCTTTCCTTGGCAGACTGCACAGCCCGATAAATGGGATCTGGCTTCATCACCATCCCCGCGCCGCCGCCAAAGGGCGTATCATCTACAATACGATGCTTATCTAAGGCAAAGTCCCGGGGATTAATGTGGGAAAAGGAAAGCAGGCCCGCGTCGCGGGCCCGTTTCAAAATGCTATGCTCCAGAGGCGCAAACATTTCTGGAAAGAGAGACACAAAGGAAAAATGCAGCGAATTCATTCCCATACCTCCTGCAAGCGTACACGCATTAGACCTTCTTGCAAAGAAATCTCGGAAACTACGCTTTTAAGAGCCGGCACCAACACGTCTTGGCTGCGTCCAGCTTGACGCACCACATACACATCGTTGCTGCCCGTCTCCAAGATCTGCACGATTTCTCCCAATTCTTCGCCGGTTCGCTCATCAACCACCCGAAGTCCCAGGATATCAGCCGTATAGTATTGCCCTGCCGCTAAAGGAACCGCATCTTTACGGTCAATATACAGTTGCTGCCCCCGCAGCTTCTCAGCGGCTTCAATCGTGTCTACGCCTTGAAAATGCAACAAAGCTAAGCCTTTATGCACACTAGCGCGCTCCAAGGTCAAAACAGCGCCGCTATGCATAAATACGCACTTCAAGGCAGCAAAGCGGTCCGCCCGATCGGTCAGGGGGCTAACACGAACATCACCCCGCACGCCGTGCGGGGCAATAATCTGACCGACCAATATACGGTTAGTCTCTTTCATGGTCATCTTGGTCATCTTGGTCTCAGCTGCGGAAAGCCAGAACTTTGCCGTCTTCCAGAAGGATCTCAGAGCCCATGATCTTGTTCAGATCATCGCCTACCTTCACATCGACGACGCGCTCCAACTGCCCTCTGACAATCTCAGAGCCGAGTTCGAGTTCCTGCGTGGCCTTGAGCTTGGCCAGCATTTCATTCTTGAATTCCAGGCGCTTTTGCTTTTCTGCCTCAATTTGTTGACGCAGAGCCACAAGGCCTTGGGCGTCCTGCTTGGCTTGTTCCGCCAACAGACGCTTAGCGTGAAACTCAATTTGCTGCAGTTCCAACTCCACCCCTTGCAGGGCTTCTTCGGTTTCTGCGATCAAACGCTGCTTGAGTTCCTCCGTCACCTTGGCCTTGATGGTCACAGGGCATTTTAGAGTCATGCTGTCCATGTCGGTAATCCACCTTTATTCGCTGATTTCCACGTTGACTTTTTTATTTTCCCGCGTCGCCGCCGCTTTCACGACAGTGCGGATGGCTTTAGCAATCCGTCCCTGCTTGCCGATGACCTTGCCCATATCTTCAGGAGATACGCGCAAGGCGTATACGGTGCCATTACGGTCATCCGCTGCTTCGACTCGTACCTGTTCCGGATGCCGTACCAGGGCTTTGGCGATAACTTCAACGATTTCTTTCATGACGTTATCACACTCTTTCTCACTTCGAACGCTTCATTTCATCCCATTTGCTCATGATGCCTTCTTTACGGAGAATGTTTTTCGCCGTATCGGTAAGCTGAGCGCCTTTTTGCAACCAGGCCAGGACTTTTTCTTCGTCCACTTTTACTACTGCGGGTTCGCGAGTAGAGTCATAGTGACCGACGATTTCGATGAAACGGCCATCGCGGGGCGAACGAGAGTCAGCCACAACGATGCGATAGAAGGGGTTTTTCTTGGCCCCCATGCGATTCAAACGAATTTTTACTGCCATTGATATCACCTCCTTTATAGAATCATTATTTCATAAACGGCATTTTAAACATGCTGCTTAGTTTATTTTTACCCATTTTCTGCATGTCCTTGAAGCGCTTCATCATCTTCCGCGCCTCCACAAACTGCTTCAACAGCTTATTGACGTCTTGCACGCGCGTACCGCTGCCAGCAGCAATGCGTTTACGGCGGCTGCCGTTAATTAGGTTGGGATCGCGCCGCTCCGCCCTCGTCATAGAGCGAATAATGGCCTCTACATGGGCAATTTCTTTTTCATCAATCTGGATATCCTGGTTCTTTGTCAGCTGGTTCATACCGGGAAGCATTTCCATAATTTTATCCAGCGGTCCCAGTTTTTTCACCTGCTGCAGCTGATCCAGAAAATCCTCCAGCGTAAAGTCGTCTTTGCGCAGTTTGCGCTCCATCTCTTTAGCCTGTTCCAAATCGATGCTGGCCTGGGCTTTTTCAATCAGAGTCAACACATCGCCCATGCCGAGAATACGCGAAGCCATGCGGTCTGGATGAAAAGGCTCCAGCGCATCCAGTTTCTCGCCCATACCGGCAAATTTTATCGGACAACCGGTAACGGCTTTTACCGAAAGAGCCGCTCCGCCGCGGGCATCGCCGTCCAGCTTGGTAAGAATAATACCGTCCAGACCCAGATCGCCATTAAAGCTTTCCGCTACATTGACAGCGTCCTGACCGGTCATCGCATCGACTACAAGCAAAATTTCATGCGGTTTGACCGCACTTTTAATGTCCTTAAGCTCCTGCATCAACTCTTCGTTGATATGCAGTCGTCCTGCAGTGTCAATGATCACCACATCGCGAGCGTATAATTTGGCATGTTCCAGAGCCTGTTTGGCAATTTCCACCGGTTTGGGCTCTTCCATAGTGAAAACCGGAATGCTCAGCTGTTCCCCAAGCACCTGCAGCTGTTTGATAGCCGCAGGCCGGTACACGTCGGCGGCAACTAACAGCGGGTTTTTACCTTGTTTTTTCAAATACTGCCCCAGCTTGCCTACGGTTGTCGTTTTACCAGCGCCCTGAAGGCCCACAAGCATGATCACTGTCGGCGGCTTAGGAGAGATAGTAATGCGACTTTGGGTGCCGCCCATCAACTCGGTCAGCTCATCGTTAACAATCTTTACGACCTGCTGCGCCGGCGTCAGACTTTCCAGCACTTCTTGCCCTACAGCCCGTTCCTTAATGCGTGCAATTAAATCCTTAACCACTTTAAAATGCACATCGGCTTCCAACAGGGCCATACGTACTTCGCGAAGCGCTTCAGCAACATCGGCTTCGGTAATCTTTCCTCGGCCGCGAAGTTTTTTAAATGTCGATTGCAACTTATCGGCTAAGCCCTCAAATATCATGAGCAACCTCCAACAGCATACTCAATTGCCGCCTAGCCTCGCCAAGAGCGGGAATGTTTTGCATATTCTCAGGCAGGCTCATTAAAAGCTGTTGCACCTGCCGCAAAATTTCCCGATCCTGTTCCTGCCGTTCCAGCAATCGCAATTTTCCTTCATACTCTTCTAAAATATGTTCCGCCCGGCGCAGCATATCATGCACCGCTTGTCGCGAAACACACAGCTCTTCGGCAATCTCCGAAAGAGAAAAATCCTGCAAATAATGTAATTCCACGCAACGCTGCTGTTTTTCCGTCAGTAACGCGCTATACAAATCAAAGAGACGTCCAATGCGGACGATTTTCTCCAACATGTTCACCACCAACTTCTTGCCAAGTTCTAATACTTGACACCTGCTTTATTATACGCACTTCAAGGATGGGCGTCAAGTACTTTTACTTGGCATTCTTGGTTAGTTGGCAAATAAAGCTTGCGCAAACTCCTCCGCATCAAAAGGCCGCAAATCGTCCATGCCTTCGCCAACGCCAATCCACTTGACAGGCACGCCCAATTCACTCTTAACAGCCACAATCACGCCGCCCTTAGCCGTCCCGTCCAGCTTGGTCAAAGCCACGCCAGTCACATCGCTGACTTCTCCGAACACACGGGCCTGATTCAAGGCATTTTGCCCTGTTGTAGCATCCAGCACTAACAATGTTTCATGCGGCGCTCCTTCCACTTCCCGGCCAATAATCCGGTAAATCTTCCGCAGCTCCTCCATAAGATTTCCCTTATTGTGCAGCCTGCCGGCCGTATCGATGATCACTATGTCAAAGTTCCTGGCTTTAGCTGCTTGCAGCGCGTCAAACGCCACCGCCGCCGGATCCGAACCTTCTGCATGCTTGATCACTTCGCAGCCGGTGCGCTGACCCCAAATCTCCAGCTGGTCAATCGCCGCCGCACGAAAGGTATCCGCCGCCGCTAGAAGCACCTTTTTGCCTTGAGCTGCGTAAAAATGCCCCAATTTTCCAATCGTAGTCGTCTTGCCCACGCCATTGACGCCAACCACCAAAATAACGCCTACGCTCTTTTCCGGCAACTGCATAGCAGCCGTTCCCTCATTGAGCATGGAACTGATGCGCTGCGCCAAAAAGGGCCGCAAATCGTCAGGCTGGTTGATTTCTTTAGCTTTTATGCCTGTGCGGATGTCCTGCATCAACCGCGACGTAACTGTTACGCCAACATCCGAGGTCAACAACGCCATTTCAATATCATCTAAAAATTCCTCATCAATATCGGCATAGCCCTTAATTACCTGTTCTATTTTCTCTGCAAAAGACTTGCGCGTCTTTTCCAAGCCCGATTTTAACCGATCAAAAAAACCCATTCTTCTTCGCACCTCTTCTCTAAAATTCACACCGCCGGCTTAAAATTGCTTCTTAGCTGGCGGAAGACTGCTTTTCTTCATTACTAAGTTCTACGGAAATAATGCGAGAGACGCCGTTTTCATGCAGCGTTACCCCGTGCAGACGGTCTGCCGCCTCCATCGTCCCCTTACGGTGCGTCACCACCAGAAACTGCGTGTGCGCCGCATATTCGCGCAAGAAACGACTGAAGCGACGCAAATTAGCCTCGTCCAGAGGCGCGTCAATTTCATCGACCATGCAAAACGGCGCCGGCCTATGCCGCAAGAAGGAAAACAGAAGCGCAATCACCGTCAACGCCCGTTCGCCACCGGACAAGAGCGCCAAATGCTGCGTCTTTTTCCCAGGGGGCTGCACAAAAATCTCAATACCGGTTTCCAATAAATTATCCGGCGCCGTTAGGCGCAGTTCCGCCTTGCCGCCGCCAAACAAACTTTGGAAGGATGCCGAAAAGTATTCATTGATTCGCTGAAAGGCTTCTTTGAACTGACTGGACATAGTCGCGTCCATTTCGGAGATAACCTGCCGTAATTGCTCCAGACTGGACGCTAAGTCCTCGAACTGCCCTTCTAGAAACTCATGGCGCTCCAGCAACGCCGCGTATTCCTTTTCTGCGTTGAGATTGACCGGTCCTAAGGCCTCAATATCTCTTTCCAGCCGGGCGATAGCCGAGTTAAAAGAGGCGGTGTTTCCCTCTACGCGCCACTCCTGCGCCTCTTGAGGACGCAATGTAAACTGCTCCCATAGCTGGGTCTGCGCCGCCTCTACCTCATAGTCCGCTTTAGCAGTCTGCAGTTCAATGGCATGAACTTTGCGCTCTAGTTCCTGACTCTGACGTCGGCAAGCTTCCTGAGCCTCCAGCGACTGACGCCAAACAGTCTCTTGCTGCACCCGTTCGCTTTGCGTTTTCGCCGCCGCGTCTTCCGCCGCCTTTTGTTTGGCGACAAGCTCTTCCTGCGCCGCAGTAATCGCAGCTAAGGCTTGCTGCGTTTCTTGCTGCTGCGCCTGCAACACGCCGTGTTCCGCCAGGAGCTGCTCTTGTTTGCGTTTTACATGCTCCAGTTCCGCTTCCATGCCGCGCAGCCGCTCTTCCATCTGTCTTCGCTGTTCCTCTAAAGCGGCCTGCCGCACCTTAGCCGCCATAAGGCGGCTTTGCTCCTCTTCCCTTCGACGCGTAAGCGCAACCTGTTGTTCCTGCTGCAACGACACATCCTCGCGTTGCACATGGTCAGCCGCTTCAAACGTCGTCAGCGATTCGGACAGCTCTTGCCGCCGCTGCCGGACCTGTGCCAAAGCCAATTCCAAATCTCTGCGCCGCCGCTTAAGACTTTCGCCAACGTCCTGCCAACGCTGCCTCTCTTTAGCGCAAGCCTGGCTTTGCCCTTCCCAGGCCGTATGTTCTACTTGCAGCGCTTGCAGCTGCTGTCGTATTTGCTCCAATTGAGACTGCAGCTCTTGTCCTTCCTGCTGCAATTGTTCCAACTGCGCTTCCGTTTCCCGCAGTTTTTCAGCTCCTTCAGCAATGCGAAGGCTCAGCTCTTCCAGCTCGCTTTCACGTCCCAGCACGCCGCTTTCGCGCCGTTGCTGGCTGCCGCCGCTCATAGCCCCGCCCGGACTGAGCACTTCGCCGTCCAGGGTCACCAGTTTTACACTATGACCGGTCTGACGGGCAATCGTAATGGCTTCATCCAAGGTTTCTACAATAACCGTACGGCCCAGCAAAAATTTAACCGCCGCTTCATGTTCCGCCGCACACTCGATCATATCGGAGGCAAACCCAAGAGCCCCAGGCAGCTTAACCGCCCGCAGCTCCGCATCTCGCGGAGTCTGGAGCCGCAACGCGCTCAAGGGTAAAAACGTCGCGCGCCCCAGGCGCTGCGCTTTCAAAAAGGCTATTGCGTCACGCGCCACTTCCTCCCGTTCTACCACCACATGCTGCATAGCTCCGCCTAAAGCGGTTTCCACGGCTGTTACATAGCGAGAGGAAACGCGAATAAGCTCTGCAACCGGCCCGTGAATGCCGCTGCGCCAAGCCGCCTTGCTCTGCAGCAAGGCCCTTACGCCGCGTCCAAAGCCTTCATGCGCCTCTTTCATCTGCTGCAGCACTTGCCGCCTTGTCGTCCATTCCCGCTGCTGCAGTTGCAGCTTTTGCAGCTCCTGCTGCCGCTGCTGCCGCTCTTCGCGCTTACGCTGACTTTGCTCCTGCTCGCGCTGCCCCTGCAGCCGCGCCGCTTGCATACGCTGCTGCAGCTCGTCTTCTTGTTGCTGCAGTTTTTTCTCTTGACCCGTTACAACACCTAGTTGCTGCTGCTGCTGTGTTTCTTCGCCGGCGACGCGCACCAGTTCCTCTTCCAGCCGGCTTCCTTCCTGCTCGTGCTGCTGGACTTCGTGACGCAATTGCAGCAATTTCTGCATCCGGCTCATTTCCGCTTCTTTGCCGGAAGCCACCTGCGTTTCTAGCGCCGTCAATTCTTCCTGCAATTGTTGCAGCGTTGTTTCTCGTTCTTTAACTTCTTTCGTACATTGCAACAACGCTCCCGCTTGCTGCTGCCACTCGGCAGACACGTTTTCTCCCTGCGCTCGGGTGCGCTGCGCTAACTGCGCATATTCCACCTGCTCTTGGGCTAAGCGCCGGCTGCGCTCCTCTTCCTGCAAGGACCGCTCCGCCAAAACCGCCTGCTGCTGTTGCAGCGCGTCTCCTTCTTCCTGGCAGCTGCGAAGTTGCTGCTGCGCTGCCGTCCAAGACGCTTCCGCCTGGCTGCGCAACTCCCCGCAGCGGGCGGCCTCGCTCTCTGCCGCATATAACGCCGTGCGACCTGCTTCATAATCCTGCTGCAGCGCCGCCGCTTCGCCGCGCCAACGCTCTTGCTGGCTTTGCGCCTGCTCCAGCCGCTGACACAGCATAGATACTTGCTGGCTGCGCAACTGTCGCGCCAGTTCTTTATGTTCTTTCGCTTTACGGGCGCTCTCCGCCATAGGTTCTAATCTCGCGGAAATTTCGCCGCGAATATCTGCTACGCGCGTCAGATTTAGCTCGGTTTCCTCCATTTTGCGCATGGCGTCCCGTTTGCGCTGCTTATATTTACTGATTCCTGCCGCATCCTCAAACAACAAGCGTCGTTCTTCCGGTTTGCTGTTCAGCACTTCGTCTACGCGATTTTGTCCAATAACAACCATAGAGTCCTTGCCCAGGCCGGTATGAGCCAAAAGCTCATGAATGTCCTTGAGACGACAAGAACGTTTATTTAAATAGTATTCGCTTTCACCGGAACGATAGACGCGGCGGGTAAAAATGACTTCACTATACTCAATAGGCAAGGTACCGTCTGTATTGTCAAAGGTCAATGACACTTCAGCCATGCCCAAAGGGCGCCTCCCTGCACTGCCGGAAAAAATAACATCCTCCATTTTGGCGCCGCGCAGAGTTTTGGCGCTCTGTTCGCCCAACACCCACAAGATCGCGTCGGAAATATTGCTCTTGCCGCTGCCGTTAGGCCCGACAATCGCTGTAATTCCTTCGTCAAATTCCAATTCAGTACGGTCTGCGAACGATTTAAAGCCATGAGCTTCCAGTTTTCGTAACAGCACGAATTAATTCACCACATTTCTTGCAGATATCTTACTTATTGTACCATCATCAACCACCTAATAACAAATAAAAAGCCCGCTTGCCGCAGCAAACAGGCTTATAAAACAACTCACTTCAACGAGGCTCCACAATAAAGCGAATGGCCGTCCTCTCTTCGCCATCAATATTGATTTCCGCAAACGCCGGAATGGTCACGAGATTGATACCGTTAGGAGCCACAAATCCTCTGGCGATAGCGATAGCCTTGATCGCTTGATTCACCGCCCCGGCTCCCACCGCCTGGACTTCCGCGCCCCCGTTTTCGCGCAACACCGCAGCCAATGCTCCGGCAACCGCTTTAGGATTCGATCGAGCAGACACTTTGAGGACTTCCATAGTTACTGAACCTCCTTCTACGTCGCTTTGAACTGCAAGGCATCCAGCATTTGTTGTTCCTATTAGGTCTTCCTTTATCCCCTCTATTCTGTTCTCTATGAAAAACTCCTTCTCCTAAAGCTATGTTTACCGGAAAGATTTTACTTATGATCGTTTAACAGTAAAAGGCTCCAAGCGCTCCTAGCTTCACTCTCCGTCTGCCTTGCACCGCCTCTAGCTCCAGGCTGCCTGGACAAAGGCTTGCCTTTGCTTGCAGGGATACTTCTCCGAAACCGGCCTCTTGCCATTGACGCAAGTTCTCATTTTTCTGGCCCCGCACCTTGGATGCATCCTGAGGATGATAGAAGAGGCGACACGCTGAAGAAGAAAGCTGTTCTAAGCCATACAGCACCTGCTGACGTATTAAGAAAGACCATACGAGTTCGCCAAAAGCGGGATGATAGGGTCCTGCCAGCAGTTTGGCGGAATGCAGTTCTTCACTGTCCTGCAAGCCCATGCGAATCACGCCAATTTCTCGCTGCTGGCAGCCAGCCAAGGCCCACGCCGTACGCTCGACCGCTTCCGCCAGCGATAGCGGCTTATACACGCCGCTTGCGTAAGAGCCAGCCAGTTCCGTACCTGCTAAAACCACCGTTGGATACAAGCGGATGAAATCCGGAGCCAGCTTCCAGAGGCGCTGCAATGTTTTTTGCCACAACAGCCGAGTTTCCCCGGGCAATCCCGGCATCAGCTGCACGCCTACGGTCAGCCCGGCATGCCGCAACACAGCGACAGCCTTTTCTACACAAGAAAAACCATACCCTCGCTTGGCTGCGTTCAAAACAGAGTTGCAGAGCGATTGCGCCCCCAACTCCACGCACGAAACGCCTTGCGTCTTCAGCCATCTGACCGCCTCTTCTTCTATGGCGTCCGGCCTGGTGGATAAACGAATGCCTGTTACCTTCCCTGTTGCCAAAAAATGCTGCGCCGGCGCTAAAAGTTCCTTTTGCTGCCGCAGCGGCAAGGCTGTAAAGCTGCCGCCGTAAAAGGCGGCCTCCACTTTCTGTCCGGCCGGCTGCAATGCCAACGCTTTTTCCAAAATCGTCCGGATATCTTCCGCCGTCGGCGCCGCATTTCCGGTTCCCGTCAGCATGCGCTGATCGCAAAAAACGCATTGACTTCTACAGCCCAAAAAAGGAATGAATAACGGTACAATTCGCTTTCTTGGCTCTTTCATCTACAGGCCTCCTTCTAAGCAAAATCGCTAAGCGATTTCTAAAAAGACAAAAAACGATGCCGTAACTACATCCGTCACGGCATCGTTTCTATTTCAAGATGACTTGTGCGCACTTTCCTTGGGCTGCAAAGCCGCAAAGGCTTCTTGCGCAGCATGCTGCTCCGCTTCTTTTTTGCTGCGGCCGCTGCCGTGCCCTGCTAGATGGTCGTTGACCCAAACTTCCACGTGAAAAATCTTCCCGTGATCAGGCCCCTCTTCACCAGCCAGTTGGTACTGAATCTTTGCGTCAGCCTTACGCTGCACCAATTCCTGCAACAAGGTCTTGTAGTCCTTTAGGTAATTACCACGCTCCACCAGCTTAATTTCCTTCGCTAGCTGCTTCATGACAAAGTCTGTTACGCCAGGAATGCCGTGGTCCAAATAAATAGCGCCAATAATCGCTTCAAAGGCATCCGCTAAAATGGAAATGCGTTGGCGGCCTCCTGACAATTCTTCGCCGCGGCCCAAATAGAGAAATTCACCAACTTGCATCTCCCCTGCCCTGCGGGCCAAGGTAGTCTCGCAAACCAAGACAGCTCTGGCTTTCGTCAACTCGCCTTCCGGCAGTTGCGGAAACTTGCGAAACAGATAATCGCTGATAATCAAATCCAAGATAGCATCGCCAAGAAACTCCAGCCGTTCATTATGAACCAGCGTTTCATGCTTTGTCTCATTGGCATAAGAAGTATGCACCAATGCCTGGTGCAACAAAGATAGATCCTGGAATACGGTTCCCAAACGCTTGCACAATAGTGCAAGTTCTTGCTGCCGACCCTTATCCACCATTTGTCTTATCTTGCTCACGCGCGATTACGCCTTGTACTTTTTGAGCAAAATGGTAGCATTATGACCGCCGAAACCAAAGGAGTTGGAAATGGCCACATTGACCGTGCGCTGCCGTTTCACCTTCGGCACATAGTCGAGATCCATTCCTTCTTCGGCATTCTCATAGTTAATTGTCGGCGGAACCAGGTCATTAGAGATCGCCAAAGCTGTAGCAATGGCTTCAATACCGCCAGCTGCTCCCAGCAGATGGCCTGTCATAGATTTAATAGAGCTGATGGAAAGTTCTTTGGCATGGTCACCGAAAAGAGCTTTAACCGCCAGCGTTTCATTGCGATCATTCAACGGCGTCGAGGTGCCGTGAGCGTTAATATAGTCGACGTCTTCCGGTTTTAAACCGGCGTCTTTAATGGCCAAGTTCATGCATTTAGACGCCATAGCGCCTTCCGGCGCCGGAGCCGTAATATGATATGCATCCGCATTATAGCCATAACCGCTGATTTCCGCATAAATCCGTGCGCCGCGCTGCAAGGCATGCTCCAGAGATTCCAAAATCACAATACCTGCGCCTTCGCCCATAACAAAGCCTGCACGGTCTTTGTCAAACGGACGAGAAGCTTTAGTAGGTTCGTCATTGCGTGTCGACAAGGCTTTCATAGAACAAAAGCCAGCTACCGCTGCGGGAGAAATGCAGGCTTCCACCCCGCCAGCCACCATTACGTCGGCATCACCGCGCTGAATAATTTTAAAAGCATCGCCTACGGCGTTCGTGCCGGTGGCGCAAGCCGTAACTACACAGCTCGAAGGTCCGCGCAGACCAAAAGCGATAGAAGTCTGACCAGCAGGCATATTGGCGATCATCATCGGTACAAAGAAAGGGCTGACACGGCCAGGGCCTTTGTCAAACAAAGTTTTGTACTGATCATGCAGCGTATCAATGCCGCCAATACCGGTGCCAATTACCGTACCAATGCGCTCCAAGTCTTCTTTTTCCAAATCCAAGGCCGCATCTTCAATCGCCATGGATGTTGCGGCTACAGCAAACTGAGTCACTCGATCCATGCGCTTTGCTTCTTTTTTATCAATGAACTGCGTAGGTTCAAAGCCTTTGACTTCACCGGCAATACGTGTTGTAAAGTCACTGGCGTCAAAACGTGTAATCGGACCAATGCCGGAAACACCGTTTGTCAAGGACTGCCAAAATTCAGCCGCCGTATTACCTACAGGGGTAATAGCCCCCAATCCCGTGATTACTACGCGTTTGGAAGTAGTATGCAAATAAAACACCTCACTTTAGTTAACTGCTTCTGCTTCGCGAAGCAGCCGCTCAAAAATTTCCTTTACAGGAAGAATTTCCTCAATCTTGTGAATGTACTCGCCAGTAAAGACCAAGCCGCTCTCCACATCTCCCTGCTGCGCTCGAATCAGCGCCCGGATAATGCAGAAATTACGTTTGCAATGCTTCAAACAAGCATCACAGGTTGTCGGCGCCGGAGCATCCCCTGCCAAAAGGCGAGCCGCAAAGGGATTTCGCACAGCGCGTCCCGGCAATCCTACCGGGCTGTCAATCAGCACAACATCTTCCGGTTTAGCCTTCAGATAGAATTCTTTTAATGCCGGGGCCGCATTGGATTCTTCGCTTGCGGCAAAACGCGTACCCATTTGCACGCCGCTTGCCCCCAGTTTCAAGACGTCTACAATATCTGCACCGTTCATGACGCCGCCAGCGGCGATGACCGGAATATTGACAGCTTTGCAAATATCGGGAATGATCTCGCGCATGGATAGGTCGGTTCCCAAATGACCGCCTGCTTCCTTGCCCTCAACCACAATGGCCGCCGCACCTAGTTTTTGCGAAATCTTGGCCAATTTTACCGATGAAACAATCGGCACAATCGGAGTGCCCGATTCGTGTCCGAGTCCAAACATATCTCTGGAAAAGCCAGCTCCGGCAACTACAAGATCAATTCCTTCTTCAATTGCGGTTTTTACCAAACCAGCAAATTCACGAGCCGCCACCATGGCGTTAATGCCAATAATCCCCTTCGTCAGGGAACGAGCCAGACGGATTTCATATCGTAATTCATCAAAAGTCATCCCAGATGCGGCAATCAGGCCTATGCCTCCCTGCGAGGCTACTGCGGCAGCCAGGCGGGCCGTAGAAAGACGGATGGCCATGCCGCCTTGCATAACTGGTACTTTGGCCACAAGCTGGCCAATGCGAAGTTCTGGAAGTTTCAAGAAAATACTCCTCCATTCACATGGGCGTCATCATCTTTAAGAAAGTCCCGCGAACAAGTTCACGGGACTTTCTCAGTTGACAGACCGCTTCGCGATCTTTAGCCTTGTTTTTCCTGTTCAATGTAGGTAACAGCGTCTTTTACGGTCTTGATCTTTTCTGCAACCTCATCAGGAATTTCGATGCCAAATTCCTCTTCGAAAGCCATGATCAATTCCACGATGTCCAAGGAATCAGCACCCAGATCATCGATGAAGGTGGAGTCAATAGCTACATCAGCAGCTTCCACACCCAATTGCTCAACTACGATTTCTTTTACTTTGTCAAATGTCGACATGAAGTTCACCTCCTTCCAAAGCCCACGTAGAAAGTGGAAATCAGTACATGACCATACCGCCGTCCACGTTAAGGGTTTGTCCTGTAATATAAGCTGCAGCGTCCGAACAGAGGAACAATACGGCTTTCGCCACATCGCTCGGCGTTCCTGGACGTCCAAGGGGGATAGTACTAGTCATTTGTTCTTTTACACTGTCAGGCAGCACTTCGGTCATATCCGTGGCAATAAACCCAGGGGCTACTGCATTGACCGTAATCCCACGGCTGCCTAGCTCTTTTGCCATGGACTTTGTAAAGCCCACTACGCCAGCTTTCGCTGCAGCATAGTTAGCTTGACTAGCATTGCCAGTCAGTCCCACAACCGAAGTCATATTGATGATTCTGCCGCTTCGCTGCTTCAGCATCAGCTTAGACACCGCCTTGGTGCACAAGAAGACGCCTTTCAAGTTGGTATCCAGCACCGCATCCCAATCGGCCTCTTTCATCCGCATCAAGAGCGCATCCCGCGTAATTCCGGCATTGTTGACCAGAATGTCAATCGAGCCAAATGCAGTTACCGTCTTTTGGATCAATTCATCCACTTCAGCAGCAACCGCTATGTTAGCCTGCACTGCAATGGCCTGACCGCCCATATCTTGAATGGCTTTCAGCACTTCCTGCGCCGCCGCCGCATTACCGGCGTAGTTAATGACAATCTTAGCTCCGGCCTTGGCAAGTTCCAGCGCCGTTGCCCGGCCAATGCCGCGCGAAGCACCTGTAATCAAGGCCACTTTATTGTCTACATGCATTTTAGCGGACCTCCTTGAAATAATCAAGGCTTTTTTCCAGAGAAGCCAAATCCTCAATATTGGCGCTGGCAGTCTCTTTGGCAATTTTCTTCGTAAAGCTTGTCAATACCTTGCCAGGCCCCACCTCTACCAGACATTCCGCCCCTTCAGCCAGCAGTGTTTGCACGCAGGCTTCCCAAATAACCGGACTTGCCGCTTGCGCCACCAAAAGGCGCTTGATATCAGCAGCACTGGTCATCGGTTTGCCGGTTACGTTGGAAATGACTGGAATTACGGCGTCCTTAACTGCGACTTTATCCAGCTCCGCCGCCAATCCTTTAGCCGCAGGTTCCATCAGCGTGCTGTGGAATGGAGCGCTCACCGGCAGCATAACTGCCCGTTTGGCGCCCGCTTCCTTCAGCTTGGCTGCAGCGGTCTCAACAGCTGCCGTCGTACCAGCAATAACAACTTGGCCCGGGCAATTGAAATTAACAGCTTGGACTGCTTGCCCCAACTCGGCCTGTACCTCTTGGCAAGTCTTGACAATGCTCTCGCTATCAAGACCCAAAATAGCCGCCATCGCGCCTTCGCCCAAAGGAACGGCTTCCTGCATCAATTGCCCCCGTTTACGCACTAGACGCACCGCATCAGCAAAATCCAGCGCTCCCGCCGCAACCAATGCCGAATATTCACCCAAGCTATGCCCGGCTGCCAGAACAGGCGTAATTCCTTTTTCTTTGAGCACAGCCGCACAAGCCACGCTTACTGTCAAAATCGCCGGTTGCGTGTTATATGTTTTTTTCAGTTCCTCTTCGGGACCTTGAAAACACATGTCGGTAATAGAAAATCCCAGCGCTTCATCCGCCTCAGCAAAGATCTTTTTTACAATCGGAAAGGTCTCGTACAAATCTTTGCCCATACCAACGGTTTGAGATCCTTGTCCTGGGAACACGAACGCCAATTTGCTCATCTATTTTCCCTCCATTCCGTCTCGTTGTTTTTCCGAGTCTTACGCCTTAAAGCGAGTTGCCTGCTGCAAATGCTCCATTACGCCGGGAATGCCGGAAACCAGATCTTGCATGACCGCTTCTACCGACTGAATTTCCCGAATCATACCGGCAATTTGGCCCACCATCACAGACCCGTAGTCCACGTCGCCTTCTTGAGCGGCCAAACGCAGTTTGCCAGCTCCCATTTGATCCAGTTCTTCTGTTGTTGCACCAGCTCGTTCGCGCTCCACATATTCTTTAGTCAGTTTGTTCTGCAAGACGCGTACAGGATGACCTGTGCTCACGCCGGTAACAATGGTCGAGCGTTCTTTCGCTTTTACTAAAGCCTGCTTGTATCGTTCATGCACGAGGCATTCTGTAGTAGCCACAAAACGAGTGCCAATCTGCACCCCTTGCGCTCCTAAAGCCAAAGCCGCCACAACGCCTCGAGAATCGGCAATACCGCCAGCGGCAATAACCGGAATAGAAACCGCATCCACAACTTGCGGCACCAATGCCATGGTCGATACTTCGCCCACGTGGCCGCCGCTCTCATGTCCCTCAGCCACCAACGCATCAACACCGATACGTTCCAGACGCTTCGCTAAGGCAACCGAAGCTACCACCGGAATAATTCGAGCCCCAATGCCCTTGAGCGCAGGAATGTATTCTCCCGGATTGCCAGCGCCAGTCGTCACTACTTGCACTTTCTCATCAACAACAACCTGCATAACCTCTTTGACGAAAGGAGACATTAACATAACATTGACGCCAAACACCTTTGTTGTCAATTCTTTGGCGCGGCGAATTTCCTTGCGCAAGGCATCCGGCGGCATATGTCCGGCGCCAATCAGCCCCAAACCGCCTGCATTAGAAACTGCTGCCGCCAACTCAGCCGTAGCTACCCAGGCCATGCCCCCTTGAATAATGGGATATTTAATGTTCAATAATTCGCAAATCTGATTACTCACCAACAGATGAATCCTCCTTGTACCAGCGAAGCACGCAGGCAGCCCAGGTCAACCCTGCACCGAAGCCTACGAGCACCAGCTTGTCTCCGTTTTTGACCTTGCCTTCAAGCACTGCTTCTTCCAAGGCGATAGGAATCGATGCAGCCGACGTATTTCCATAACGATCCACATTGACATGCACTTTCTCCATCGGTAATTGCAAGCGCTTCGCAGCCGATTGAATAATCCGGATGTTTGCTTGATGGGGAATTAAATAATCTACATCCGCATCGGTCATGCCAGCCTTTTGTAAGGCTTTTTGCGCCGCTTCACCCATAACTTTAATCGCAAACTTGAACACTTCGTTGCCGTTCATATGCACATAATGCAAGCGTTGAGCCACTGTTTCGGCGCTTGGCGGACGCCTCGAACCGCCAGCAGGCATTTTCAAAAGTTCTCCGCCATGTCCGTCTGCCCCTAATTCCACACCCAGTACGCCATATCCTGCAGGAACCGGTCCGATTACCGCCGCACCGGCGCCATCGCCGAAAAGCACGCAGGTATTGCGATCCGTCCAGTCTAGAATTTTAGAAAGCGTCTCCGCGCCAATGACAAGCACCCGCTGATATAAGCCAGCTTGTATAAATTGCGTCGCCACGGTCAACCCGTAGACAAAGCCGGAGCAGCCCGCCGCTAAATCAAAGGCTGCTGCATGAGTCGCTCCAATCTTTTCTTGTACCAAGCAAGCCGTCGAAGGAAAAAACATATCCGGCGTCGCTGTGGCCACAATAATCAGATCCAGCTCCTCTGCTTTAATTCCTGCATGAGCCAAAGCCCGTTTAGCCGCCCCCGCAGCAATGTCCGAAGTAGCTGTCGCCTCATCCGCCACATGACGTTGTTTGATTCCCGTCCGAGAAAAAATCCATTCATCAGAAGTATCTACTATCTTTTCAAGATCGGCATTGGTCAAAATGCGTTCCGGCACATAACTGCCTAAGCCTAAAATTCCAGCAGACTGCTTAGTTTCCGCCATGCGTCAGCACCTCCTCTTTTGCAATCATCTCGCTAATATGAGTCGCCACTTGCTGTTCCGTAAATTCCTTGGCTACACGAACTGCGTTTTTAATCGCTTTAGCTTTAGAACTGCCGTGACAAATAATGCAACAACCATTTACACCCAGCAAAGGCGCCCCGCCATACTCAGCATAATCTAATTTCTTTCGCAAACGTTTCAAAACCGGCAACAACATCAACGATGCCATCTTCGTTAAAAAACCGCTTTGTTGAACGGCATCTTTCAATAAACGCATGATTGCGCTGGCTAAGCCTTCGCCGAACTTTAGAACCACGTTCCCCACAAAGCCATCGCAAACCACAACATCAACGGTCCCTTGCGGGATATCTCGGCCTTCAATATTACCAATAAAATTAATGTTTTGTACTTGCGCCAGCAGCGGATACGTTGACAAAGTCAATTCGTTTCCTTTGGTCTCTTCTTCGCCAATGCTCAACAAACCAACACGAGGATTTTCAACCCCCAGTACATATTTCGCGTAAATGGACCCCATAATAGCGCTTTGCACTAAATGTTTCGGTTTGCTGTCCACATTAGCTCCCGAATCCAACAACATCGTCGTTCCCGTTAAATTGGGGATGGGCGTTGCAATAGTAGCACGCTCAATCTTGGGCAGTCGTCCCAAGCCAAACAAGGCGGCCGCCACCGCAGCGCCCGTGCTTCCGGCTGAAATCACCGCCGCACACTCGCCTTCTTTCACTAAGCGCGTAGCAACTACCACCGAAGCATCCCGCTTTTTGCGGACCGCAGCGCCGGGAGATTCGTGCATATCAATCACTTCCGACGCATGATGTACAAAAATGTGCTCGCCTTCGCGCACGCCATGCTTACCCATGGCCTCTCGCAACAACGTCTCATCGCCTACCAGCACAATATCACAGCCATAGTCTTTCACAGCCTCCATGGCGCCTAAAAGAATTTCTTCCGGCGCATGATCGCCTCCCATGGCATCAATCGCAACTTTCATCAATTTTCGCCCTCCGAGTTCACTGCAACCATAATGAATTTGGCCCGGAACACCTCTTCTTGCTCATTACGGGTTTTTACCCAAATAAAAACTTTGTTCCCGCGGATGCGAATCACTTCCGCCTTGGCCACCAGTTTTTCACCGGCCCGCACCGGCACTTTGTATTTTATATTAGCCACGCCGGTTACCGCCGCAGGCGCATCCATAACCGCCAGCGCCAACGAATTGGCCTGGGAAAAAATATAATGTCCTCTGGCAATCTTCGTCTTTGCCAGCACCATGTCTTCCGTAACTGCCAACACGGAAATAGCCGTTCGGCCTACTTCCAAATCAACCAATTCACCTACGACATCGTCTTCCGCAATCGCTCGCAATTTGTTTTGAGCCCGCTGCGCCATAAGCTTGGTCCGCTCTCTCAACTCGGGAATCCCCAGCTCCATGCGATCCAGACGAATGGTTTGCACGCTGACCCCAAACTCCACAGCTAATTCCTCATCGCGCAAAAACGGATGAGTAGAAATCTTTTCTGTCAACAATTCCTGTCGTATACGTTTGTTCATGCGCGCCATATCATCACCTAATCTTAGAAACTGGTACTAAAATCACATCGTCCTCATTATAGCGGAGACATGACGCAATTGGCAAGCAAAAAATGAAAGGAGCAACTTGCAGCCAGGCTGCAAGCTTGCTCCTTTCATTCGGGATTATTCCACGGTGACAACCGCTTTTCCGTTGTAGTGACCGCAATCAGGGCACACGCGGTGAGGCATTTTGGGCTCATGGCACTGCGGGCAGGGTACGAAGCCCGGAGCCGTCAGTTTCCAGTTTGCACGCCGTCTGTCACGACGGGCTTTAGACATTTTACGCTTTGGTACTGCCATGGTCTGGTTCCACCTCCTTCAATGGTAGGCTACTGTTTAGAATCAAGCAACTGTTTGAGAGCAGCCAGCCTGGGATCAATGGCTTCATGATCGCAATGACAGTCACTTTGATTGCGATCCTGGCCGCACACCGGGCATAAGCCCTTACAATCCAGTTGGCACACTTTCTTCATGGGTTCCGCCAGCAACAATGTATCCCGCACCAGTTCAGTTACATCCAGCTCATCACCTTCGTAAACGCCATATTCAGCGTCTGCCGGCAATGGGCTTTCTTGCGATGTTTCCCGATATTCCTGTCGAAATTCTTCAACAAGCTCGGTTTCATAGTCCCGCAAGCAACGCTGGCATTCAAAGGAGGCTAACGCACGTATCGTGCCGGAAACCACCATATGACCGCCACTGTTGGCAACCTTCCCTGAAACGGAAACGGGTCCCCGCAACCAGAAAAACTCTTCTGCCGCAGGCACCTCGAAGGCAAACGAAAATTGCTTGCCTGTTGCATGTCGGAGTGAAACAACGTTGAGTTTCATCACTTCTCACCTCAACCTTCGTCTATTATATCCACCGAGGCGAGCCTTGTCAAGAAAAGACCATGACAGAAGCCGGCAGGATAAAAACCGCTGCCGGCTTCCACTTCAGGCAAGTTAGAAAAACTCAACCAAGACAGATTGATTTCGTATCCCGAGCAATCATCAACTCTTCGTTTGTAGGAATAACGAACAGCTTCACTTTGGAATCGGCCGTGCTGATTTCGCAGGCTTTACCGCGAACATTATTGCGCTCTTTGTCGATTTTCGCTCCTAAATAGCCAAAAGCTTCCGCAATGCTTTCACGCATAGAGATGGAGTTTTCCCCCAAACCGGCGGTGAAAACAATCGCGTCTACGCCGTTCATAGCAGAGGCATAAGCGCCCACATATTTTTGTACACGATAGGCGAATACATCCAGCGCCAATTTCGCTCTTTCATTGCCTTCGTCAGCAGCGCCTTCGATATCCCGGAAGTCGCTGGAAACGCCGGAAATACCCAGCACGCCGGACTCTTTATTAATATAGCTGTCAATTGCATCGGCATCCATATTTTCTTTTTTCATCAACATCGGCAAAATAGCCGGATCAATGTCGCCGCAGCGAGTTCCCATGACAAGACCTTCCAGCGGAGTCAAGCCCATGCTGGTATCCACCACTGCCCCGTTTTTAACAGCGGCAACGCTGGAGCCATTTCCCAAATGACAGGTGATGACTTTAATGTCTTCCGGTTTTTGTCCCATCATCTCTGCGCACTGCTGAGAAACAAATTTATGAGAAGTACCATGGAAACCATAGCGACGAATGCCGTGTTTCTTATAGACTTCATAAGGCAGGCCGTAAATGAAAGCATGCTTCGGCATGGTCTGATGGAACGCAGTATCAAACACGCCCACTTGAGCTACGCCAGGCATTAATTTTTCACAGGCTTTAATACCTAAGATATTCGGAGGATTATGAAGCGGCGCCATTTCAATGCACTCTTCCAGCGCATCCATAACGGCATCATTGATACGTACCGATGTAGCAAACTTCTCGGCGCCATGAACTACGCGATGACCTACGGCGGAAATTTCATTCATGTCCTTGATAACGCCATGTTTAGCATCAACCAAAGCATTCAAAACTAATTTGATTGCCACGCTGTGATCCGGAATCTCGGTTTCAATAGTCACTTTTTCGGCTTCGCCAGGCTGATGCTTCAACACAGAGCCTTCAATGCCGATCCGTTCCACAAGACCTTTAGCCAATACCGACTCGTCCGCCATGTTGAAGAGCTGATACTTCAACGAGGAGCTGCCACAATTGATAACTAGTACTTTCACCTTCGAAATCCCCCTTAAATTGATGGAATAAATTAAATTTTTACGAAATCCTACTAAATAAAACAAATGTTGTGACTTTAAAGCCACAACATCATTTTTATCGGATTTTCATTTTTTATTCTTCGACAAAACTTTTCTCATCCCTTCTTCTATAGAAAAATTTATTATTTATTTGCAGAAAATCACCAAATCCGGCAAGAAAAGTGCTAAACTCCAGATAATCAGAACACAAAAGCAGGAGGGTTCTATGTCTGTCACTGGCATTATTGCAGAATATAATCCTTTTCATACAGGTCATGCCTGGCAAATTGCTGAGGTTCGCCGCCGCCGCGGCCCTACCCCTGTCATCGTCGCCATGAGCGGCTCTTTTGTGCAGCGCGGGGAACCAGCTATTTTTGACAAATGGCTCCGGGCCGAATTGGCTGTTTTGGGAGGCGCCGATCTAGTTTTGGAACTTCCTTTCACTTTTTCCTGTCGCAGCGCAGAAACCTTTGCCCAAGGAGGCGTGCGTCTTCTCGCCGCAACCGGCCTAGTTTCCACCTTGGCATTCAGCGCTGAAACGCCTGACCTAAGCTGGCTGCAGCAAGTAGCCCGACAAAAAAACACGTCGCAAACACAAGAGCGCTTACAAAACGCCTTACAGAAGGGATTATCCTACGGGGCAGCCCTCGGAACCGCCCTGGATCAAAACGCAACTACCGCAAGCGCCCTTGCCTTGCCCAACAACATTCTCGCCTTGGAGTATCTGAGCGCCCTCGCCAAATACGCCCCGGCTTTGCAAGCGCTTGCGCTGCCGCGACAAGGTTCCGGCTATCATCAAGGTGATTTGCCTGCATCCGGCTATGCCAGCGCCACAGCCTTACGACAGCAGTTACTTACAATCTCCTCACAAGAACTATCTTCGTTCTTTCCGCCTGCCGTTTGGCAGCGTCTTCTCTCTTTGCCAACGCAGCCTGTAACCCTTCGCTCCCTGGAGCTCCCGCTGCTGCAGCAGTTGCGCAGCAGCTACGCAAATGAGCTGGCTCTTTTGCCTGATATGGAACCCGGGCTGGAATGGCGTCTTCTACAATGCGCTCGCACATCCCGAACAGCGGAAGAGTTGCTGACAAAGTTAAAAACAAAACGCTACGCCCGCACCCGGCTGCAGCGTCTGTTGATCTATAGCCTTTTGCGATTTCCGGCCGCCATCGCCAAGCAAGCAAGTCTTGACGGTCCCGCCTACCTGCGCGTCCTCGCTTTCAATGCAACTGGCCGCACCTTGCTGCAGCAAATGAAAAAGACCGCCACTTTGCCTGTCATCACTCGCGGCGCAGCCCTAAGCCGCTCCAAAGCGCTCCAAATGGCCCCTCTGCCAAGCAGTTCCCCCCTTGCTTCTTGGCAATGGGACGTCCGGGCTACGGATCTGCACGCTTTCGCCAGCGGCCAGGCGAGCGGACTGGATTTTCTCCGCTCCCCGGTCTATGTACCGGAAAGCAGTTCTTGAATAGCAGGCAAAGCCGCTTGAGCCGCCACGCGTCCTAAAGCCACGCATTCCTTGAGATGGTTAAAGGAACTTGGCGATACATAGCCTACATTAGGCTGCAGCAGCACATCCCAATCGCGGTGCTTATGCCGAAGGAGCTCCCGTTCCATAATATCAATAGAACGCAGCATAACATCCACAAAACTTTTTACTTCCGGCACCTCTTCCTTGCTCGTTAAGTCCACCGCAACTACTACGTCCACCCCCATTTCCCGCGCCAAGTCGCTGGGAACCGGATTTAAAACCGCGCCATCCACTAAGAGCATGTCCTCCCACTCAAAAGGCAGGAACACACCAGGTACAGACACACTGGCTCTTACTGCCGCCGCCACGGGCCCTTCCGCAAAAACGACCTCTTTGCCGCTTTTTAAGTCGGCAGCAACGATACGCAAGGGAATGTTCAACTGCGCAAATGTCTTTTTTTGCAGCAGCACATCCATCGTTCCCCATATTCGTCTGCCTGAAAACATGCCGAGCTTCGACATATTCATATCCAACCAATGCGCTTTGGGTAAATGGCAAGCCAATTTTAAGATGTCCTGCGGCTTATGTCCGGCGCAATACATCGCCCCTACCAAAGCCCCTATACTACAGCCAGCGATGCAATCAACGGCAATCCCTTCCTCCTCCAGCACCTGCAGCACGCCCACATGAGCCAAACCGCGCAGGCCTCCCGCTCCTAAAGCCAATCCTAGTCGCCGTTGCGTCATTACGCCGCCTCCTTGCATCATCAACAATTTCTTTCATTATATAACAAACCACCCTTGCTAGGAGACAAAATAAAAAGCCTTCGGGAAATTCCCGAAGGCTTATTACTGATAAATTGGTGCGGTAGAGAGGACTCGAACCTCCACAGGGTTGCCCCTACCAGCCCCTCAAGCTGGCGCGTCTGCCATTCCGCCACTACCGCATGAAACTATAAAGTTGGTGCGGTCGAGAGGACTTGAACCTCCATGAAGTTGCCTTCACTAGATCCTGAGTCTAGCGCGTCTGCCAATTCCGCCACGACCGCAAGAGGGCTTTATTGAGTTTGGTGCGGTCGAGAGGACTTGAACCTCCATGAAGTTGCCTTCACTAGATCCTGAGTCTAGCGCGTCTGCCAATTCCGCCACGACCGCAAAGCCAACTGCCATTACAAATAGCAGCTTACCCACGTTGGCTATTATAGCAGAGACCTCGCGCCAATGCAAGAAAATCTTTGCCTAAGAAAACAGCGATTCCTTCTAATTACTTATATCGCTCAACAAAGTTCTCCAAATTTTTCATGTTCTCATGCACTTGCCGCAAAATAGCAGCAATCTCTTCGGTTGTCGCAGCTTGTTCTTCACTAATCGCTCCGGTCGTTTCAATCGATTGATTGATCTCTGCAATGGCCCCGTTTACTTGTTGCAACGTCTCCTGAATCTTTTTTACGGCCTCGTTGGATTGATCCGCCAGCTTGCGCACTTCTTCCGCCACGACCGCAAAGCCCCGGCCGTGTTCACCCGCCCGAGCCGCTTCAATAGCCGCGTTGAGTCCCAATAAGTTGGTTTGCGCGGCAATAGTTCGAATAAATTCCAAAATACTGGCGGTATGCCTATTTTTTTCACCTAACGATTGCGCTTGCCCAATGGTCGCCTGCCCTGCTTTCGCTAATTCGCCTACGCTCTTAGCAACTTGTTCAATGCTCTCTGAAGCTTGCGTAGTATCTGCTGCAAGATCTTCGATCGTCTTGATCAACTGCAAACTGTTTTGAAAATCAATACCAGAACTCAAAGTGCCAATTACTTCGCCCTGAATCCCATAAATCGGCGTAAAAATAGTTTTTATTGGACGCCCATAAACCGCTGGCGGAATATCGGCAAAGGTGTCTTGCTTCATTGACAAACAGCGTTCAATCGTTTCAATACCGCTAATGGGTTTTCCCGCAGGAAGATCCAGTTCAAATTCTTTCGCACGATAATACGATAAGTATTCTTTGCAGTCTGTCAAACCGACTGCCATATCCTCCCGCACAATTCGGTTCATATACGGCAATACCAATTTGAAAGCCTGAAGAATTTCCTCATTCGTTTTAAAAAAAGTATTTTGCGTCATAATCGCACCTCTTTTCTGTAAGATAGTTTTTTACATCGCCAGTATACCACAATATTTCGCAATATTCTTCTTTTTTAATGTTGCAAAATGCAAAAACAAAAAAGCCTGCAATATTTTGCAGGCTTCATTTTTTTGGTGCGGTAGAATGGATTTGAACCATCACGAGGTTGCCCCCGCCAGCCCCTCAAGCTGGTGCGTCTGCCATTCCGCCACTACCGCATAGAGTATTGATTGGTGCGGTCGAGAGGACTTGAACCTCCATGAAGTTGCCTTCACTAGATCCTGAGTCTAGCGCGTCTGCCAATTCCGCCACGACCGCATGCAGTAAGAACGTCCCTACTTTATCATAACAACTAATCTTCTGTCAACATACCAAGAAAATGACTAGCGCGCCGCCCAGGTCCATTCCCAGGCGTTCCATAAATTCCCCTCTGCCGGATTGGGTTTAAAACCGTTTAGCCCATTCTTGCTCGCATCCAGCTGGCACCGGAAATAAAGAGGTATTACAGGCACATCCGTGGCCATCAACGCCCCGATCTGCTTATATATCTCTTTGCGCGCCGCCATATCCGGAGTCGTCGCTCCTTGTATCGTCAAAGCGTCAATTTGTGGATTGCGCCAACCGGCGACATTAAGACCGCCTTGCCCTATAAAGCGCGAATGCCAATACAAGCGATTATCCGGGTCCACGCCGCGTACCCAAGCAAAAAATGCCGCCGCAAACGGACGTTGCCGATAGGTCTGCTCAAAGTTCTTTGCATCCACCACTTGAAGCTGTACCGAAACGCCCAGTTCCTTCCATTGCTGCACAATCGCCTGCGCCGCCAATTCCCGTTGCTTATTGCCGCTAGGCACCGTCAGAGCAAAGGCCAATGGTTTTCCTTCTTTTTGCAACATATTGCCGTTTTGAGCCAGCCAGCCTGCCTGCGCTAACAGTTCCTTGGCTGTTTTTAATTCACGAGGAGGTATTCCTTCATTCACATAAGCCCAGGAAACAGCCGGCTGGTCCGCCCAGGCAGCTACCCCAGTCCCTTTTAACACCTGCTGCGCCAGCAGATTACGATCAAGGCCCAAGGCTAAGGCCTGCCGCACCCGAAGGTCTTTAAAAAGAGGATGATCCAGATTAAAGGTAATTTGCTCCCAAATAGGACCAGGCGTGGCAAACACTTGAAAATTAGTCTGGCTGCGCATCTGATCATACGCTTGATTGCCAAAATGCGGCGCTATGTCCACTTCACCAGATTTAGCCTGAGCAATAAGCAAGGTCTCGTCCGGCACAATCTTATAAACAATGGTATCCATCTTAGGTTTACCGCGGAAATAGCGTTCGTTTGCTGCAAAAACAAGGCCGTCCGCCATACGCCATTCCTGCAGTCGAAAAGGACCCGTGCCAATCGGATTCCTTTGAAAAGCTCCTTTGTTCGGATCAGCCCCAGCTAAAAGATGCTTAGGCAGTATCGTTTTAAACAAGCTGACCCAGTCTGGATATATCTCACGAAATTTTACCACTACAGTATAGGGGTCCGGCGTCTCCACGGCGCGGATACGATCATAACCGTCTCTTGAAATCGCCTGAGTTTTAGAGTTCATGATATATTCCCAGGTAAAACGAACATCTTCCGCCGTAAAAGACGCCCCGTCATGCCAGGTTACGCCTGTACGCAGCAGATAGCGAACCGTTAAACCATCCGGGCTCACCGTCGGCAGTTCTCTCGCCAAGTCCGGCTGCAGGGCGCCATCTGGCTGGCTAACGACCAAACCGCTAAATAGCAGCCGCGACATTTCATGAACCGAAACCGCATCCGAAAGATACGGATTTAACACTGCCGGCTCATGCAGACTAGCATAAACCACTTGTCCTCCGGAGCGAGTGGCAGAAGGCAAAGCAACCCCTCCCGCTTTCTCCGAATTCTGCCCGAACGAACAGCCCCCAGCCAACAGCAACCCGCCCAAAATCAAAGCCAATATCCACATGCGGCCGAATCTACGCACCTCAATTCACTCCTTACCCCTTGTTCCCGTACAACTGCCTATATCGTTCCCTGCCGCTTAGCACCCGCTCCACGTATTCGCGGGTTTCGCCGTAAGGAATAGCCTTTACGTCTTGAAACGAAAAATTCCAGCCATAGGTTGTCATCCATTGCCGTACCGTCCCCCGCCCTCCATTGTAGGCGGCCAGCATCAACACTTCATTTCCATGAAACTCTTCTTTTAGCGAAGCCAAATACCAAGTGCCAAAACGAATGTTTGTTTCCGGTTCGTTTAAATGCTCCTCAAAAAAAGTCTCTTCGCCTATATTGTGAGCAACCCACTGCGCCGTCTCCGGCATCATTTGCATCAGTCCGCGAGCCCCTTGGTTGGATACGGCTTT